>Ga0315320_10002657_pt1 | contig 14696 bp, 11 predicted proteins | sample M140m21515metaG_FD_203458 | JGI IMG/M metagenome (GOLD analysis project Ga0315320, IMG submission 203458) | Ammonia-oxidizing marine archaeal communities from Monterey Bay, California, United States - M1 40m 21515 | ecosystem: Environmental > Aquatic > Marine > Coastal | place: USA: California... | reverse complement strand
ATGAAGCATATTTTTTGTAAAAAACATCGCTACAACCATTCTTAATCTATTATGCATCCAGCCCTCATGAAGAAGCTGTCGCATAGCAGCATCTACTATGGGAAAGCCAGTTTTACCCTCTTTCCAGGCATTAAATTCATCTTCATCATATCGCCATTGAATATTTTTAGAATAATCTTGGAATGGTTGTCCCCTACTTACCTTAGGAAAAGAAAACATTATATTTTTATAAAATTCTCGCCATATAATCTCATCAATCCATTTTGTAACACCAACTTTTCCAGAACTAAATTCAAAATTGTTTATTTTTAATGCCTCTAAAATACATTTTTTTGCTGAAATAACTCCGCAAGCTAGGTATGGAGATATTCTACTAGTTCCATCCAAGATTGGATCATTTCTATTTTTAGAATAGTCAGCAACTTTTTTATTTAAAAAATTTTTAAGGCTTGTATCTGCCTCTTCTTCTCCTGCTGGCCATAAATTCATATCGACTTTATGAGCCTTATCAACATTAAAATTAAAATCTTTTATATTTGAGGTAATTTCAGATAATATTTTTTGTTGGTATTTAAAATCAATATCTAGGAAATCCATTTCAAAATTTTCTATCCATTTTCTTTTAAATGGAGTAAAAACAGAATAAGGAGTGCCTTGGCCTGTTTTTAAAGACCCTGGCTCATACACAACTGATTCATAAAAAGATTCAACTTTGATATTGCTTTTCTCTAGAAGATCCAAAGCAATAGAGTCTCTGTTAGACTCATCTTCTCCAAATTGTTTATTCCAATAAACTTTATCAATATTTCTCTTTAAGGATATATCTTGTATTAGTTTTGGGTCCTCTTTAAAACCATCGCTTTGAAGAATAGTAAGGGGTATATTCAGATCACTAAGACTTTTTTCTAGAAGAAATAAATTCTTTACTATGAAATCAATTTTTACATTTGCTTCATTGTGAGAAGCTAATTGATTGTTTGAAAAAATATATACAGCTTGGACTTCTTCATGCGTTGTACAAGCCTTTTTTAATGCTGGGTTATCTTCAAGGCGTAAATCAGCTCTTAACCAAACTAAACTCTTCATTACTTTTATATTATTAAATGTGAATTTGAAAAGAGCACATCAACTTGAAAATTTTTATTTTGATTTACAATTGATGCTTCTCCACCTGCGGCATTAACTATAGCTGCGCCAGCCGCTATATCCCATAAATACGTTTTTTTTTCTTTATATAAATCTGCTTTGCCTGATGCAACATACACCGAAGCCATAGCAGCTGAGCCAATCATTCTAACCTTTCTCCAGTTTTGAAAATCTTTAACCATTTTTAGCAATGCTTTATCTGAATAGTCTGTATTGTTTGGAAGGCCTGTTACTAAAATTCCTTCACTAGAATTTTTTACTTTAGATACTGATATCTCTTTATTGTTTAGAAGAGCTTTTGTATAAATGGAACCTTCATACAAATCGTTATTTATAAAGTCATAAATTACGCCTAAAACAGGCTTTAAATTTGATATTAATGCAATTGAAACACAGCATATTGGTATATTTCTAGCATAATTTGCAGTTCCATCGAGTGGATCAACTACCCAAAATATGTTTGGTATAGCTTTGGATGAGAGTCCGCTTTCTTCAGCAAGTATTGGATAATCAGATTCATTTTCAATAATACTTTTAATAGACTTCTCGGCTAGAATATCAGCTTTCAATTTAATATCTTTATGTGAAGATGAAATCTCTTTATTAAGAAATTCTTTATTTTTTAATAATAAATTTCCTGCTTCAAAAATTGCCTTTTTAGCAATAACTAGTTCTTTGTTTGTATTCTTGTCTTCCATAGATTTAATTTATGTAAAAAAAGTTAATAAATTTAAGGTTTGTTATATGTATAATTACAGATTAACAGATACTTTATTAAAAATGGAAATAACAATCATCATTGACTATCTAATTATTAGCATTGTTGCTTCCGTTGCTATTAATTCTATATTAGGAAACTATGCTAAAACTAATAATATTTTAGTTGATATACCAGACAGAAGCAGGAAGTTTCATCAAAGACCAACACCCTTGACAGGTGGAACTGGAATTTTTATAGCTTTAATACTATCTGGAAAGCTCTATATTGATTTAAATAATCTTAATGGGTATGTTCCAGAATTTACATATCATTTAATGGTCAGCTCTTTTCCGTTATTGTTATTATTCTTAATTGATGATTATAAGGGTTTAAAAGTAAGTCACAGGTTGTTAATACAAGCTGGTATAAGTTTTTATGTGATTTATACAACTGGCATTCATCTAGGATCATTTGGGAATTTATTAGGTTTTGGAGATATAAATCTTGGAATATTAAGTGTTCCAGTTACCATCTTTTGCGTAGTTGGAATAATGAATGCATTCAATATGATAGATGGTGTCAATGGTTTGTGTTCTGGATGTGCAATGATAAGTCTGTTGTTAATAGGTTTTCATTCTGGATTGATTTATGACTCAATGCTTGTATTGATAATCGGTTCGATGGTTGGATTTTTAATTTTTAATTTAACAATATTTGGAAAAAAAAGAGGTGTATTTCTTGGGGATAGTGGGTCTAATTTAATTGGTTTTTGGGTAGCATGGAGTGCTATATATTGCTCTCAAAATATATCATATGATAGTGAGCCAATTACAATGATTTGGTTTGTTGCTATCCCTCTTCTAGATTGTGTTGGGTTAATATTTGACAGACTTATAAAGGGTAAAAGCATTTCTTCTCCTGGAAGAGATCATATCCATCATAAATTAATGAATAGATACTCTCCTGAAGGGACACTTGTAACTATATTGATAATCTCATTAATTACTGGTTTGATAGGTATATTTTTAGATAGTGCTTTTTCTCCTTGGATTTCGTCTTATTTATTTATTGTTTACGCTGTATGTTATTATTTATATGCTTATTATTATGCAAATATTAAATACAAATAAAAATAATGTTTAATTTTTTTAAGAAAAAAGAAAAACCTGTTGAAGAAATTAATAAGAATCTAGATATAGAATTGACTGCATCATTGTTGGCATATGAAATAGCAAGATCAGATGGTGACATAGCTGATTCTGAATTATCTATTATTCTTGAAGAGTTAAAAAAAATAACTACAAAGGTTAAAAAGACTGAAGATGATATATTACAAATTATTCAAAATTTTAGTAATAATAGCGTCTCATTTCATGAATTTATAGAGGATATAAACAAAGATTACTCAAAGGAGGACAAACTCTTGTTACTTTCATTTTTATGGTCTGTTGCATACGCAGATTCTATTCTCGAGGTTAGTGAAGAAAGATTGATAAGAAGAATTGCAGATTTAATTCATTTAAAAGATATAGATGTATTAAAAATGAAAGATAGAGTTAAAAATACTAATACTCTATAAAGCTTGCATTGGCTTCTAAGAATTTTTTTGCATCTTTTCTATCACAACCAAAGTTTGAGAATTGCTTAATATCATTGAATATATCATTGCCTACAAAAGTGCCCATTTGATATAAAATTACACATCTTTCTAATTCATTTACCCTGGCATCATAGTTAAGCTGTTCTACTAATTCTTTATAAGATGAATATAAGTTAGCAATCTTCATATTCCTTTTATTGTCTAAAATGAGAAAATTAGTTTCTTCTAAAGAATTATATGAAAGCCATTCTATTCCGTTTGTAGATACTCCAGGGACTCCATTTTTAGCAAAATTAGACCAAAGTAACATCATATTTTTTGATAAGAATCTTTTTGAAGGCCCTGATGGATAGATTAAAAAACCATAGCCACCAACAATATCGTTATTTCCTGTAATAAGAGGTATTTCAGTTCCATGTGATGCTCCAATTAGTTTCTTAAAGTCAGCAATAAAAAATCTTCTATGGTCATCCCAGTCATATCTATATGCATAAGTATTTAAATTACCAGCAATATTTAACGATGTGATTGGTTCAATTACACCACGTATTTTCCATGCTTCACTTCTATAATAATTAAATGCCTCAAATGAGTCTTCATTTTTTAATTTAACCCTTGGTATACCAAGAATTGAACCAATCGCAGAAAAATCTAATTCAACAAAATATTCTGCTGCTGCAATCCATAGTTTTACCTCGTCTCTATTAGAGCCAGCCATGAAAGGAACATTTTTAACATATTTACTATCTTTTAATGCTTTTTCTAAGCCAACTTTTGGGATTACAATTCCATCGTTGGTCAGCAAGGGAACTTCTAGGTTAGATTTATCAGAATATTCACTAAAAAATTCTTTTGCTGTTAGCGAATATAATGCTTTATTCAATTCTCTGGAAGAAATTTTTTCTGAATTTGGTATAAGTCTCTTTACAACTTCATTGCTTGTATGGTCAAAGATTGGGTTGTCGATATAAGTTATATGAGCATGTTTTTTAGATACAGAGGTCGTATATCCTGATTGAGAAATAGCTTTATGAAAAAGTCCCATAGCTTGTGGTGCAACTATTAGAGATAAGACGTTATGACCTCCTGCAGATTCACCAAAAATAGTAATATTATTGGGGTCGCCTCCAAAAGACTCTATATTATTCTTAACCCACTTAAGCGCTTCAATTATATCAAGTGTTGCAAAGTTTGATGTTTTATCAATACCTTCATGCTGATCTTGAATGGCTGGATGCGTAAACCAACCAAATGCACCTAACCGATAGTTAATTGTAACAACAATAACATCATGTCTATTAACCATTGTTGAAAAATTATATATGTCTTTAAGTCCTGACGTATTTCCTCCACCGTGTATCCAAAACATTACTGGAAGTAGTTCAGTTGAGCTCTGTTTAGGTGCTTTAATATCTAAATATAAACAATCTTCAGTTCCAGTTAAAATATCTAAACCAGGGGCTCCTCCCATTGATGAGGGCTCTTGAACGCAGTGATTACCATCCTTTTTGTATATGATATTATTTTTTGCTATTAACTCTCTTGGAGCCTTCCACCTTAGCAAGCCTACTGGTGGAATTGCATACGGTATGTCATCAAAATTTATTACTTTGTTTTTAGCATAGCCTTGAATACTTCCTGAACTTGTCTGAATAAAGTTTTTTTCTTTATCTGCATAACTACTTAAAGAAAATAGAGATAATAAAATTAAGATATAAAAATATTTATTTGGCATAATACTGACTGTAAGTAGATAAGTATAAATTATATATAATTTTTTATGAAGCAGCACGGGATGTAGCGCAGTCTGGTAGCGCACTACACTGGGGGTGTAGTGGTCGTCGGTTCAAATCCGGCCATCCCGACCATTCATTAATTTAGAATAGATTTAACGTTATTTGAAGCTTTAAATACAAGTTTTTCTGAAGGTAGAATTTTAAATTCTTCTTTTGTTTTTGGATTTCTACCTATTCTAGCAGGGCTTTTATGTAAATAATAAGATCCGAATTTAGATATCTTTATTTTCTTTCTTTTGTTTTCTTTGATTAGCTCTAGAAAGGCATTCAGGAATGAATTACTTGTTTTAGAACAAAAAAGGGCTTTGGAAGAAATATTTTTTACAATATCTTTTTTTCCAAAGCCCATAGTAGATCAGTCTAAGAATCTAATTTAGTTTACAGTACCTCCAAATGGTCCTGAATCAACTGTTGTGTTGGTAGCAGTACCTGTACCTGTTCCAGTACCTGTTCCTGTTCCTGTTCCTGTGCCTGTATCATCGTCAGCACCACCAACATCTCTTACCTGAACAGTAATGTCTTGTGTTGTAAAGATGTTTTCACCAAGAGAGGAGGTAGCTGTAACTGTTGCTGTGAAGTTCATAGTTGCACCAGTTGTATAGCCATCCAATGTTGGGAATGCAGTTTTTGTACACGTAAAGTTGGTTTGATCACTTTCACAATCTAAAGCTGCTTGATTAGCATATTCATTTCGACTTGTTCTTTGAGTTTCATAAGCGTCAGGTATTTGTAGATCGTAATCAGGGGCTTTATCAAAGGATAATGCACCACCAGCTGTTACTTGAAGCTGCGGAGATACGTATGTACCTGTTCCTGAGAATCCACCACTTGATGTCTCCCCAATAGTATAAGTGATAGTTACAGAAGGAGGAGCATCAGCAATAACTGCAGTAACACTTCCGACTGCTGTTATATTTTCGTCAACTACAAATGTTGATGAAGATGTAAATACTGGGAATGTATTATCACCAGCAAGATTTGTTGCTGTTCCTGTACCTGTACCTGTACCTGTTCCAGTACCTGTGCCTGTATCATCATCAACACCACCAACATCTCTAACCTGAACAGTAATGTCTTGTGTTTTAGCGTTACCAGAAGCATCGGTAGCTGTAACTGTTGCTGTGAAGTCCATAGTAGCGCCAGTTGTATAACCTGATAATGTCGCTGTACGTTTTGTTACAGTACCAAAAGCATCAGGTTCTGCATACAACTGAACATCTGGTATTTGTAGATCGTAATCAGGGGCTTTATCAAAGGATAATGCACCACCAGCTGTTACTTGAAGCTGCGGGGATACGTATTGACCTGTTCCTGAGAACCCACCACTTGATGTCTCGCCAATAGTATAGGTGACAGTGTCTTCATCTGTTGCAGTAACGTTTCCAACTGCTGTTATTTCTTCGTCAATTACAAATGTTGATGAAGATGTAAATACTGGAGCTACTGTATCAGTAACGTTGACAGTTCTTGTGGCTGTTCCAGCATTTCCTGATGCATCTGTGGATGTGTACGTTAATATATATTCTCCTACAGTATCTGTATCGACAGTTCCAGTAGTAACTACTGTAACTGTTCCAGATGCATCGGTTGCAGTTGCACCAGCATCAGTATAAGTAGCGCCTAATTCTGTTGTTACAGGATCATCACCTGTTACAGTCACTACCGGAGCTGTTGTATCAACAACATTAACAGTTCTAGAGGCAGTAGCAGAATTTCCAGCTTTATCTGTAGCTGTGTATGAAATTGTGTATGAACCAACTGTACCAGTATCAACAGTCCCAGATGAGCTAACAGAAGTTGAACCATCACGAACGTCCATTGCAGTAGCACCTGCGTCTGAATATGTTGAACCTAATTCAACAGTTGCTGGATTGCTTCCATTAACAGTTATGACTGGAGGAACAACATCTTTTGAACCATCATCAGTTAATGAATTTATTGCAGCTACACCAACTATAGCTAATAGTGCTTTTTGAACAGCGCTTAATTCCGCCCTAATCTCAGCCAATCTACCACCTACACTTTTAACAGTTGAAGGGTTTTGAGTGCTTGATTGAGTTGCCATCAAAGATTTTTCTTCTCTTAATAAAAAAGATCTTCTATCTTGAAGCTCACTTATACTCATAGAACCAACTCTTGCATCTATATCAGCCATTTCCGCGACAGTTACGTCAGATATAAGTCCAAAAGAAAGTAATGTTAAAGAAACCAAATAAAAATTTTTCATAGCTATATATCCTCTATTTAAACTATTGAAGTGTATGTTACACAATTATATATGTTATACAACTCCGTACTATATAATAATAACTCATTATTTAATAAAATAATATTATATGTTAAACCCAACATGCATGATAGCGCATTATTTAAAAAAAATACATATAAATATGTACGAAATATAAGCATATAATAATTTAATATTATTTCGCTCTATGTATAATTTATAAGATAGTTTAGTTTATTGGCTTTAGCCTGACCAATAAACCATATAAGGTATGTCTTCTATTAAGCTTTGCTCCTGGATCTTTTGTTAAAGGTCTCCAAACATAATTTAATAAGTTTCCGTATATTGGTATATTAAAGAAAACACCTTTATCAAAACTACCTTCACCAAATTGTTCAGTAGTTACATCAGTGAAAGTAGCAAAAACTCCAAACTGCACCCCATTATAAAAAGATCTAGAGAATTCTAGAGTGTATCCAACATCACCAGCAAGATATTCTCCTGCAGAAACCCTCATATCAAAGGGTATAGTTCCATAATTTCTATAATAGAAATTTGCTGTAGCAAGCGTGTTTTCATAATCTAAGTAACCAAATCCCCAAGAATAATCTCTTTTACGGACTTTAAAAACATCTATTCCAAAAGCATAATTATCATTTGGTTTGAAATATAAATATTCCATTCCTGCTCCAGAAAACATATCTTCAAAGATTCCAGCAGACATCATAATATGATGATTTTTAGTAGGAGTTAAATGGTAATCTAGTTGGGCTCTTCCTATCATAATGCCCCCATCATTCATTTTATTTAAATACTCTTTAACATCGGATCGCACTTGAGCAGGGAAAGAATCTACTGGTGGTAAATATAAATCATCAAAATTGTCCCATAGGCTATATTTTAAGTTAGTGTTAAAAAACAGATTTTCTCTTATTACGAATTCAGTATCATTCTCAACTAACAAAGCACCTTTAAAAAACTCTTCCCTCGATGCAAGAAATGGTCTAAATTGTAAACGAGTATTTGTATTAACTTTTCTTTCAGATCTTCTTTCATATATTGTTTGAGAATTTAATCTATAAGCATCGTCAATCTCTGAAACAGCTAATAAATTTGCAATTTCAATGTCCTTTTTAATATCTTCAGTTATTCCAGCATCTCTTGCTGACTGAGTAATAATTTCTTCTACGGCTTTTAGATTAGGATGAATGACTTGGGTAAGTTGAAGGCCTATTGAATTTGCGCTCTTAGTAAGTTTCTTTACACCAATCCCATTCTCTTCAAGATTGTTGATTAACTGAGTGTACTTATTATCTCCTCTACGAAGGTCTCCTCTTGCATATTCAGATTTCTGATATGTCTTAACAGGATTATTTTTGTAAACAAATTTGAAAGAAGCATAATCTCCTCTCTCATAAGAAACGCCAATACTAAAATTATCATTAATGAAATAATCTACACCAAACGAAAAATCATTCTCAGGAATTCTAAAAGGAACCAAACCCGGCCTAACCGAGGAATCGTACTCCGCCCTAAGCATCAATTTATTGTTTAAAGCATGAGACACTCCAAAGAAAGGTGAAGTTGTCTTTCCAGAAAAATATCTTGATGGTTGAAAACTTCCTCCCAAGCCTTCTGTCTCACCTGGTCTATCATTAAATTTGTCAGAAATATAACTTAGCGGATTCTTGAAACTTAGGTCAGAACCATCCATTAAACCAAATCCTAATCCAAAATGAAAATCAGTTCTATTTATTCCGTAACTACCAACTAGATATTCTGAACTATAAATACCAGTACCTGCAAAGTCATTTAATCCAACTGCAATGGCAGGTAATTTACCCTGTTCTTTCAGCCTTATTTTTACATTAAAGCCTTTATCTTTAAAATCCTGTTGGCAAACTACATCACCTGGTTCATAACAATAGGGTCTATCTGTAACATTAGTGTAGAAAAAAGAAGCTTCAAGCCAATCAAATGGACTTGCTGAAAGTGTAACAGTCTGGTTTGGAGTTCCCTTGTATACGGTTACACCATGAACACCTTCATCAAAAGTTCTTGCAGATGGAGTATGTATTGTTCCTACAATACCGTAATTATTGTATAGATTGTATTCATAACTATCAGAATAAATTGGATTTATATATATTACTGATATTAATACTAGAAACTTTTTAATTATATGCTTAGGTCTTTTCTTCATTCATCTTTATCTAATCATCGCTTATAGCTGATAAAGATGCTAAAGCAATTCCTAAATTACCAAGAATAGAAACATAAGCTTGCGCTGCTAATCGTCTTGGAGTGGAATCATCTAATTCTTTAGGAACAAAGATTATTGATCCTGGGTAGATTTTAATATCTTTTTTAGGAGAGCTTTCAAAAATGTTTCTTTTTGATCTATATAATTGTGATTCACCATTGGGATGTAGTATGTATATAGACTCATTATCAGCAAACTTTTTATAGCCGCCTGATTTTTCAACAAAGTATTCTACATCTTGATTTTCAGAATACATTACTGCTCCTTCGGAAGAAGTCTCTCCATAAACGTATACTACATAATTTTTTTCTGGAACAAATAACTCATCACCATCTTTGATGCCATAAAGATTAATAGTTGAATCATTTAGCAAATCTATAACAACTCTTCCATTTGAATCAGTATTGTTTAGTTCTTCGGTCAATATTACTATGGGGGTTAAATCAGCACCTATGTTTTGTTGACTTGCGGCAATGATATTATCTAGAAATTCTTGATATAAAATATCTTTTGATAACTCATTTACTTTTTTTGCATCTTCATTTAAATAAACTGCACCAAACTGATAAGCGTTCTCTGTATACCCGCCAGCTCTTTTAATTAAATCACTAATAGTTTCACCTGCAGCCATGGTATATGATCCAGGCTTAAGAACGGCACCCGAAATTTTAGCTTGCCTATATGGATGTTCTCTAATGTTAATTGAATCGCCATCTTGAACATTAATTGCTTTAAAATAACTATCATTCGGAACTGATATAGTTTGTAATGACCCATCGACAAGTCTTTCAAGAGAAATATTTTCAAGGTCAGCATTGCGGTTGATGCCATTAGCATATTCAATAATACTTATGAGTTTTTGATCATCTAAAGCTTCATACCTTGCAGGTCTATTTACTGCACCGTCTATAGTAACAATATTTTTTCTTGCCTCGATAAAAACAACATCACCAGATCTGAGACGTTTTTTTAAATTATATTGACCTTCAATTAATAAATCATAAACATCAAGAGACTCTATAACAACGTTGTCTCTATAAAGATTGATTTCTCTTAAAGAACCAAACTCGCTTATACCTCCTGCAGCTGATATGGCATGTAAAATATTAGAGTTTCCCGTTAAAGTGTATATACCTGGATTTTGAGCATTTCCAGTAACTAGAATATTTACATCTCTTATTTCTGATAAATTTATAAATGCTTCAGTGCCAATAAATGCTGAATTTACTTTAAATTTGATTAACCTAGATGTGTCATTCAGAGATAAACCGGCAACTATTATTTTTCCAATATCAGGTAAATTGATTGAACCGTCTGAGTTTATTATAAAATCTTCAATATAGTCATCTTGTCCTACTAGTTGGATTTGTAGGATATCTCCAACATCTAACATATAGCCAGAATCGGGGTTGGGCTCATTAACTGGCATAAATGAAGTTTGGAATGTATTAAAAAAGTTAGCTCCGTAAAGTTTTAATTCCTCGCTAATTGTAAGATTTTCATCAGTATCAAGTCTCCTTTCGAGATCAAGTAAATCTTTTTCTAGCCTATCTTTTAATGAAAGTAATTCTTCGGCTTGACTCAATTTTGATGAATACAAATAAGGTCTGTAAGTTTCATTGCCTTCTTGAGCTCGAGTTTCACTTCTGGTTTCTAAATCCTCTCTTACGTCATCAGGCAGACTATCTAAAAATTCTTGATCAAATTCTTGAGCGTGCAATGACACAGAAATTAACATAATTGATAATATTGCTAGTTTTGTCGTTTTCATAATGTATAAATACCCTGTTTTAAATAAACCAAATACCTAATTTAAACCAGGTATGGTAACACCTTTAATTTTTTCTGTGTGCATAATTATATCATTCATTACATTACTAACCTGTGTTTCTGTAATTGTTGAATTTAGGGATTGAAATATAAATCTAAAACCAATCTTAATTTCAGCACTATTTTCATTGAAGAAATAATCAAATATAAACTTTTCTTTTATAAGCTCATTTTCATATCCTAAGATATATTTCTCTAGATTCTGCCTGCTTGAAAAATCCTTGATTGAAAATGATAAATCTCTTTGAGAATAAGGTAACTCTGATATAGGACAGTACTGGATAAAACTATCAGGGGATTTTGATATTTCTTTGTAGTTTAGAACCTCAGTAGAGAAATTACTAATATCAACCTCACAACCAATAATTTCATTTTTTATCTTTGTTTTTATGGAGTCTCTGTCCAATATTTGAAAATCAAAATTTTCACCAGGAAGGCCTTTTTTAAATAATTTTGTTAGGTACTTTATATTGATTTTTTTTGAGAAATCCTCATAGTTATGGCCTGCTCTCCCGCTTGCAACAATAGCGAGTTTTCTTATCCTGTCAATTCGGTTATTCTCTGAAGTATAAATATCTGATATCTCAAATAACTTAATTGAGTCTTTTTGTCTTCTTTCATTGAAGATTAGGTTATCCAACAAAGAGCTAATTATATTTGTTCTTAAAAATTCTCTATTTGAGTCTAATGGATTATCAACTTTTATCGAAACATCTGAACTGCTGTTAACAAAAGGAGAATTAATAACCTCATAAAAGCCTTGATCTAATAAAAAATACCTTAATTTATTCTCAATATCATAGTTATTAGATATCTTACCCTTTGGTATAGATAACTCTTTTTTTAAAATATTATTATAGCCTATTGCTCTGGCTACTTCTTCTGCTAAATCATTTTGGGTTTCAATATCGCTTCTGTATGAGGGAACTGTAATTAACTCATTATCTATAGTAAATCCTAGTTTCAATAGATAGCTCAAATATTCATCTTCACTAATATTAATACCAATAATTTGGTTAATTTTATTCACATTAACTGGAATTTTATGAGCTGTAATATCACCAAATTTATATGAAACAAAGGACATTTTTTTAATATTGGAATATTCGCTAACAAGATTAATAAATCTTCTCATCACTAATTCATGACATGCAGGATCAACAGATCTTTCAAATTTATGAGATGCTTCTGATTGAATATCGTACTTAAGAGATTTGCCAATAATTTTCTCAGGCTTGAAGAAAGCGCATTCAACTAAAACTGTCTTAGTTTCAGATGAGCATGATGTTGTCTTCCCGCCAACAACTCCGGCAAGATTAATGACCTCATTATTTAAAAGGAAAACTGAATTTTTATCTGTGAGATTGATTGTTTTATCGAGCAATGTCTCAAATTCTTGACTGGTATTTAGTTCTTGAAAAATTAGCTTGCCATTAACTTTATTTGCATCATAACAATGAGTCGGTTGACCAGTCTCATATGATATATAGTTAGATATATCAGTAAAAAAATTATTTTTATTTACATTTAAGTCTATAAAATAATCGTTTAAACACCCTTTATATGTATGCGGAATATTGTCAATCTCTAATTTTAGAAATGAGATCTGTGGACATATATCTTGAGATAAGTTTTCAAAATCAATTTGGAGATTATCTAATTTTTCGGTATAAATTTTTTGATCATGGTTAATCGTATAAAAAACTGATAAATCTCTAAGTAAACCATTAAGTGAGAGACAATCACCTCTGTTAGGGGTAAATTCCATATTAAAAATATTGCCCTCAACTTCATGCTCATGTCCAAGTTGAAATAGGCTATTAGATATCATCTCTAGCGTTGGGTTTTCTTGAATACGACTGACTAAATGACTATATGCTATTTTCATTTGAATTGGCTTAAAAAATCTAAATTAGACTTATAAAACTCTCTTATGTCTGTTATCCCGTGTTTTAACATTGCTATCCTTTCTATACCAAGGCCAAATGCCAACCCACTATACTTAGTAGAGGCTATATTACAATTTTCTAAAACAATCGGATTTACCAAACCGCATCCAAGAATTTCTAGCCATTTGCCTTCTTTTGATAAAATATCGACTTCAGCCGAGGGCTCTGTAAAAGGAAAGTATGAAGGCCTGAATCTTAACTCAACACTTTCACCAAATAATGAATGTATTATTTTATAAATTAAATCTTTGAGTTGGGCAAAGCTAACGTTCTCGTCTACAAAAATACCTTCTACTTGATGAAACATAGGTAAATGAGTAGCGTCATCATCTTTTCTATAAACCTTACCACCAGATATAAAAGCTAGGGGTGGTTTTTTTTCTAGCATTCCTCTGATTTGAACTGGTGAAGTATGAGTTCTTAAAAGGTTTAATTTTTTTTCAACGTAAAAAGTATCATGCATTTGTCTTGCAGGATGTGTTTTTTTGATATTAAGCATATCAAAATTGAATTCTTCTGTTTCGATTTCAGGTCCATCAACAACCTCAAAACCAAAGGAAACTAATAAACTCATGATTGAGTCTTTCATATGATTTATTGGATGAAGTGAGCCTCTATCCTTGATTAGTTCAGGAGGTAAAATGTCTTTATTAGATGACATTCGGAAAATGTTTTCTAGCTAGTAGCTGTCTTTACAATCTTCTCAAAAGTAGCGCTATCAGTAATAGCAATATCAGATAATATCTTTCTATCTAAAGAAATATCTTTTTTAGACAATGAGTTGATAAGAACTGAATAAGATACACCAAGCTCTCTTGCTCCAGCATTAATTCTAGCTATCCATAAAGCTCTAAAAGCTCTTTTTTTATTTTTTCTATCTCTAAAGGCATACTGCAAAGATTTGATATTAGACTGTTTTGCAGTTCTAAATAACCTACTTCTAGCACCATAATGCCCTTTGGTAGCACTTAGTACTTTTTTATGTTTTGCTTTAGCTGTTACTGATTTGGTAGTTCTTGGCATGATTTATCTTCTTATTAATTTTGAAGCCATCTTAAGCACAACACCTGTTAGCTTATTAAGACCCCTATTATGTCTTTTTCTTTTTGTAGACTGTTTTGTAAGGATATGATTTCTATTGGCACTTTTGCTCTTAACGGATGATCCTGTCTTTTTAAAACGCTT
>Ga0315320_10002656_pt1 | contig 14701 bp, 13 predicted proteins | sample M140m21515metaG_FD_203458 | JGI IMG/M metagenome (GOLD analysis project Ga0315320, IMG submission 203458) | Ammonia-oxidizing marine archaeal communities from Monterey Bay, California, United States - M1 40m 21515 | ecosystem: Environmental > Aquatic > Marine > Coastal | place: USA: California... | reverse complement strand
AAGTCAAAGACCTGTTTCCTGATGCACTCTATCCATCGACCATTATCGGCGGCTTCGTGAGTTAATCAATGGCTGAACTTTGGTCTGGGTCGCAAGACGGCGGGAGAACTTCGTTTTTTTCCCAGTTTGAGATGTTTTTTGCACCATTCGCCGCAAAAAAATTTGCCGCGCCATCGGGTTCGAGTCGGGTTCGAGTTGGGTTCGAGTTGGGTTCGAGTTGGGTTCGAGTTGGGTTCGAGTTGGGTTGAGGTGAGTCAACCGAGCGAGATTACGAATCGAGGCGCACCACGCGACGAGACTTGACAACTCACTACCGAATTGCGGCCTGAGCCAACGCTAGACCTGTTCGTTTTCACGACCCATCGCCGGTCCCCGGTTGAGACCGACGGTGGCGATGCCAAACAGCGTTTATTTGGCAGCAGTTGCAGGCAGTTCGCGAATGGAAACGTTGCGGAATTCGACGGGGTCATTGTGTCCCGCGAATCCAAAGAATCCGCTGGCACGATCTTTTCCGGGGTGTGGACGGCCACCCATGAATTCAGTGACGTTGTTCAGGTCAGTATCCAGAATTACTGTTCCATTGAGTTCCACTTTGATCGTGCTGCCGTCAACAGTGACTTCCTGATAGTTCCACTGGCCAGCATCTCGCAGATAGCCTCTTTTTGCAGCAGCCATGCCATAGGAACTGCCATGGTACTGCCGCTGGTCGAGCTTCGCATACTTGGGATGCTCCGAGTCCAGGACTTGCAGTTCAGTCATCGCAGCGTAAGCAGGGTCGCCGTTGCCGGGTGAGCGAATTGCCAGTCCGTTGTTTCCACCAGGTGGCAGGCGGAATTCCAAGCGTGCTACGAAGTTGCCGTATTCTTTGTCGGTCAACAGCATACCGCCTTTGCCTTTCTTGCAGCGAATGGCACCGTCAATCACTTCGTAATTGTCAACGCTTCCCTGCCAGCCCTTGAGTGTCTTTCCATCAAAGAGTGATACAAAGTCCTTGTCGTTGCTGGCTTGAATGGCAGTATTTGCCTCTTCAGGACTCAGCTCTTTGACTTTGATGTTACGCCAGCGAATTTCACCGCCGTGTGTTTGCAGTTGGATTGGACCTGACCTGAACAAAGGTGAGTTTCGGTCCCAGTAGTTTTCCATGGTCGCATTGTCCACCACTTTTTTGCCATTCAGGTAGACAGTCGTGCGTGCGCCAATCTGCTGGATCTTGAATTGATTCCATTCCCCGAAAGGTTTGTCAGCAAGTTCTGAAGGATCTTTTCCGGCGGCACCTTTGCTGTTGTTCCACAGCCCACCACTACCCAAATCAGCGCCCAGTTTGAATTTGCCCTCATCGGTGTAATCCCAAATCTGAACTTGTGGTGTTCCCTTCAGGTAGATGCCACTATCGGCACGGGGCACCGTTCGATATTCAAGCATCAATTCGTAGTCGGTGTAGTCCTTGTCGGTTGTCAGATAAGGCCCTTTGCCATCGTTGATCAACTCACCGTTGGAAACGCTCCAGTGTTGAGCTGCTTCCGCATCCCATTTGGCGAGCTGGGCTTTCCTATCTTCGTCCGACATCTCAGCCAGCTTGATGGGACTGAAATGAGGTTGGCCATGCCATCCATCGAGGGTTTTCCCATCGAAAATGGCGTGGTATCCGGAGTCGGTGTCGTCAGCTAGCAGTGTTCCTGAGAAAAGCAGGGCACAACAGGCAACTTGGGTCAAAGCAGTGAAGGGGGAGGAAGGTTTCAGCATGGGGGGACCAGGGCGGCAATGAAATGGGTTGGGCGAGACAAATGACGATCAGCAGATTGTAAACGATCATGTTGCCGAGGTGAGATCGGGTTAGCCGCTGGCGGAAGGCTTCTGTATTGTTTTGTTTAATTTCAGGAAAAGCGAGCTTTTGCGAACAGCATTGCCGGCGAAGCATTGACTATGGTGCGGCACTCTGTCACGCTTTTCGATGTATTAGGAACCACCGGAGCTCCTTGATCGATGGTTTGGACCGTTTTCTCACCATCCGACGAGTAGTTGTTCGAAGCGATTTGCTTCATTGGTGGTCGTTAGTAGGGTTAGTTTTGTGACGAATATTTATGTAGGTAACCTCGCGTTTACCGCCACCGACGAAGATTTGCGTTCGGCTTTCGAACAGTTTGGAGAGGTAACGTCGGTTAACATCATCATGGATCGGGAGACCGGCCGATCTCGTGGTTTCGCCTTTGTCGAAATGGCTGATGGTGAGCACGCAAAGGCAGCAATTGAAGATCTTGATGGCGCTGCAATCTCTGGTCGTAACGTAACAGTCAACGAAGCACGTCCTCGTGCCCCACGCGGTGGCGGTGGCGGTGGCGGCGGCGGTCGAGGCGGCGGAGGCGGCTACGGTGGCGGCGGTGGCGGCGGCTACGGCGGCGGCGGTGGCGGCGGTGGCGGTGGCTACGGTGGCGGCGGCGGAGGGCGCGGTGGCGACCGTGGCGGTCGCTATTAGGCCTAGCTAGTAGTCAATTTGATTATTTGAAAAGGAGATCAGGTTCAAAACCTGGTCTCCTTTTTTCGTTTCTGCCGCAGTGTTACTGCCGCAGTGCCGGACAGTTGGGTACTGCGTAGCCACGTTCACTGCGTAGCCACGTTCAAAATGTGTGGGCACGTTCAAAATGTGTGGGCACGCCCGCCAGAGAATTGACCGGCACCGATTCAGCCAATGCCATGCGAATCGCATCGCTGCCACGTGATTAGAGCGATTCGTTGGAGTCGATTGCTACCACCGCCGATCTTAGGCATTTGCCTTCGCGTACTGGCGAACGTCTGATTCAAGGGCAACCAGTCTTTCCTCCAGCTTCGCCTTGGCCCCGTCTAAATCACGTGAGGACTCCTCGGCAGATGCTCGAGTGAACACATAAAGTTTGATTTTCGGTTCCGTGCCGCTCGGTCGTACTGCGACGTAGTTCCCTTCTTCCTCGAGATCCATGATGATCAAGTCCCCGACGGGGCCTACCAGCTCTTTGCTTGTGCCGGAGGTTAGGTCAGTGCATTCGGAATTGCCGTAGTCTCTGATTTGCTTGAGAGGAATTCCAGCAAGCTGTTGTGGCGGCGTTTCACGAAAAGCTTTCATAAGACGCTTCATGGCGGCCATGCCTTCGCTTCCTTCCATGAATAGGTTAATCAGCATTTCACGGTGGTAGCCGTGTTGGTGATGCAGGTCACAGAGGTAGTCATGCATTGAGACTCCCTTTTGTTTCAGTTCTGCGGCCAATTCGCTCATCAGCATGCAAGCGACAGCACCGTCTTTGTCTCGGCAGTATTGGCCGATCAGGTAGCCGTGCGATTCTTCCGTTCCGAATGCGAATTGATCCGGCCCTTCGCGATCAATGACTTCTGCGATGTACTTGAAGCCCACCAGCAAATCTCCCACGCACCGCACATCAAAGCTCTCTGCGATCCGCCGAGTCAACTCAGTGGTGACAAGCGTTTTGACGATGTAATTATCGGCAGTGAGTGTCTTCGCTGCCGCGCGTTTGCTAAGGACATACTGGGTCAGGATTGCACCAATTTCATTTCCATTGAACGTTCTCCATGGCCCGCTGGTATCCAGAGTGATGGGAGCCGCGCAGCCGATACGGTCGCAGTCGGGGTCGGTAGCGAGAATCAGGTCAGCACCAATTTCCCTGCCATGTTCGATGGGTTGGTCAAAGACGGCCTGGTTCTCTGGATTCGAAACGTGGCCGGGCACGTTGGGGAAATCACCACTGGGTGTTGCGTGTGGTTCGTAGACGTGGATGTCAGTGAAACCGTCGCGTTGCAATAGTGGTATCACAGCCGCAGCACCGACTCCATGCAAAGGCGAGTACAGGATTTTGGCATCCCGTGATCCAGTAAAACCACAAGCGACAGCAGCATCCGTGAAGGTTGCGTCAATTTCATCGGTCACCACTTCCACTTTGCCTTCGGCGACTGCTTGATCAAAAGGCGTGACGCGGATCTGTTGGCATGTCATCACACGGTCGATGATTCCCTTATCGTGGGGTGGGAGTACTTGAGCGCCGCTGGACCAGTAAACTTTGACGGCATTGTCACTCGGTGGGTTGTGACTGGCGGTGACCATGATCCCGCAGTCGCATTGTTTAGCGCGAACCGCAAAAGACAATTGTGGTGTGGCCCGGTAATCATCCAGCAGATAAACCTTAAAACCTGCTGCCACCATGATTCCAGCGCACAATTCGGTGAAATGACGCGACTTGTGACGCGTGTCGTAGGCGATCGCACAAGATAGTTCTTTCTTCCCGCCACAATGCTCAACAACGTAATCTGCCAGTCCTTGGGCACTCTCGCCGATGGTTCGGTCATTGATCGCATTGGAGCCGATCGGATACATACGTCCGCGTCGTCCACCGGTCCCGAAAGGAATGATGGTCCAAAACGCATCATCGAGCGGTTGCCACATTTCACCTTCAATGTGTTCGATGACAGCTGCTTGATAATCAGCGTACCGGTCCTCGGTGAGCCATGCTGTCACATTTTCGCAGGCTGTCTGGCTTAGTTTGCCGGCGGAGACGGCCGATTCGATCGCGTCGAGCGATTTTTGAACTTGTTCCACGTTGCTCATTTTTACCATCAGAAAATGATTGAAAAGAAAAGACCGACAACACCTCGCCAAATCTGGTAATTACGATTCTATTTGCAGACGATGGAAACTGGCAACGAGGGATACAAGGCTTCGGGAAATATGAGCGAATTGATCATTAGCGTCAGCGGTTTACGTGGAATCGTTGGAGAGACCCTGACTCCGGAAGTGGCAACCCGTTTTGTTGCCGCTTTTGCGTCAAAGTTACCAGCAGGTCCGGTCATCATTGGTCGCGATGGCCGCAACAGTGGCCCAATGCTTTCGCGTGCCATCACTGCTGCTCTGATGGCTAGCGGCCGCGACTGTATCGATGCGGATGTTGCCGCAACACCGACCATTGGTGTGCTGGTCCGCGAATTGAATGCTGCCGGGGCGGTTCAGATTTCTGCCAGCCACAATCCTCCGCCCTACAACGGCATCAAGTTATTTGGCCCTGCTGGACGGGTGCTGGATGCCAAAACCGGCAGCGCCATCCGAGATGCCTATTTCGCTCAGGAAGCCGCTTGGGCACCTTTTGACCAACTGGGCACCATCGAAAATAGCGAGGACCCGCATTTGCCTCACCTTGAAAAGGTTCTGGCGACAGTCGACGTGGCTGCAATCGCTCAAGCGAAACACCGCGTCCTGCTAGATAGTAATCATGGTGCAGGAGGACTGCTGGGTAAGCGTTTGTTGGAAAAGCTCGGTTGTGACGTAGTTTTGGTGGGGGAGACGCCCGACGGCCAATTCGCCCACGTACCAGAGCCGACGGCAGAGAATCTTCAGGGGATTGCAGAAATGGTTCGTGCAAATGGTTGCGCGGTTGGATTTTGCCAAGATCCAGACGCGGACCGCTTAGCGTTGGTCGACGGTGCTGGACGGTATATCGGCGAAGAGTACACGCTGGCACTTTGTGTTCAGCGGGCCATGGCTCATTCAGAAACGCGTGGTCCTATCGTGATCAATGGCGCGACCAGTGGCATGAGCGAAAGTTTGGCTCAGCAGACGGGCGTTGCCTCCTTTCGAAGCGCAGTAGGTGAAGCGAATGTCGCCGATATGATGATCGATCAGAAGGCGACCTACGGTGGCGAAGGCAATGGTGGCCCCATCGATCCGCGTGTTGGATACGTGCGGGACAGTTTTGTCGGCATGGCACAGGTACTGGATCTCATGACCAGCAGCGGGAAGTCGTTGGCGGAGCTGGCGGACGATTTACCGAAATTTCATATCGTTAAATCTGTTGCTCAGGTCACTGCCGAGCAATTGCCCGCGTTGTTGGAACGTCTGGTAGATGCGCATCCTGAGGCCGACGCAAGCACTGGTGATGGTTTACGACTGGCTTGGCAGGACAAGTGGCTGCTTGTTCGTGGAAGTAACACCGAGCCGATTGTCAGGTTGATTGCCGAAGCTCAGACGCAGGACGAAGCTCAGGATCTTTGTGATCAGGCTGCGGCGTTGATTTAGTGGTCGCTGTGATCATCGGCGGACATCGACCATTTCAGGGCATCTGGATTTACTTGCCCTTGGAGTCGCTTTGTGGCACCAGGCTACTCGGTACGCCTTGGAAAAAAGCAACCTCGTCAATTCGACCTTCGAAGTTCGACTGATTGTCGCTGCGTCCGCCAATGAAATAGGTGGCGACTTCACGGTTGCCTGATGGTTCGATCGCGACGTCAATTTCAGGCTTCGGGTTTTTGTTCAGATAGACACGAAGTCGTTTGCCATCCCTAACGAGTAGCAGATGATTCCATTTCCAGCGTGGAATTTCAGTCTTTCCAAGAACAGGTTCAGAAGTTCCCTGCTGAAGCATGAGGCGTCCAGGTGTGCTGTCGGCTCCGCTTCCACTGATCCCCAGATGCTCACCGTTTTGACTTATTGCGTGCGGGTAGTCATTGGAAAGCAGCCATCCTGTGGTCGCCCGTGCCTCGTTTGGCATTCCATTCCAAAATGCCATGCTGATGCAGTAGGAATCCGTGAGTGATGCGAGTCGAGTCCGCGCGCGGCCACCTGCAAAGTGAGCGCAGCGATTCACGTCCCCATCACTTGTGTATTGGTGTTCCGCCGTGGCAGGGCCAGGCAAGTAAAAGCAAACGCCCGGTTCATAGACGCCGTCATGGTGATTGCCAGACTGGTCGATTAGCACCGGCGCCTCGGTTTCCGCAAAGCGGTAATACGCCACGGGCTTTGCTGCGAGCAGTTGGTTGGCCGCTTTACCTGTAGTTTCACGCGGTTGTCTTCTGGGTTTCTGGGTCACGGTTTCCAGAAGATTCACGGCTGTCGCGACAATCCGCGGTTCAGCGGTCACCTCAAGTCCAGCCGATCTGGCTGCCCAGGTGTTGTAGCCACCCAACAAGTGCTGCTCGGGCGGCGGAATGTAGCCATCGGCGCCGTTTGCAAGTTCGATCACCATGGTCTTGGGGAAAGGACTCTGAGCCTTTACTTTCAGGCCGGTCAGTGCGTAGGTTTCATTGGGAGTGGAAGCGATGGCGATATCCCCCAGGCGTATTGCCTGTAACACAATCTCAGTCGATTGCATTTGGTCCAAAAGTATTTGCTCTCTGGCATACACTTCGAGCCGATCCTTGGGAGCGTCTGATTCCATGGCATCAACGATTCGTTGGGACCAGTCCAGTAATTGTTGGTTGGGCACGCGGTACTTCATCGGGATCCGCGACTCTGCCATCGCGAGTGTGGCGTTCTCCTCGAACTCCACTGATTCATAAACTTGTTTTGCGACTTCGAGCAGGCCCTGTGTGTAGCCTTCGATTGTTGGGTTTTCACCGCTTTTCCACGTCATGTAGTCGCGTCGCCAAACGTCTCCACTGCAACCGTGGGACATGATCCCAACCATTTCTGACTTGGGATGCCGCTGTTGGACGTATTGCTGCAGACCATCACAAAACAGGCCAAAGTAGTCGGCGCTGATTGCCTTGTCGCTGAAGTAATGCATCGAGAAGTTCGCTAGTGCAGCGATCGGGGTTCCATCAGTCGCCTGAAAAACAATCATGGATAGATCAGGATCTTCAGGACCCGATTGCCCGGTCACGTCATCAGGTTGGGTTGCTGCATGCATGTTGGCACGCACTGTAGGATTGCCGAACGGGTCGTCCGCGAGGCGATCGGGGCGACGAACCCAACGCCGTAAGGCGGTGAACTGATCCGCTTTTGCAACGCCCCAGCCCACACGCGCAGGCTGCAACTTTTTCTCGGCCTCGACGAGAGCTTCTACCAGGCGTTGTCGGAGAAAGGGAACGTAGGCAGGGTCAGGCTCGGTACCCAGGCAGCCAAAAGAAGATGGAGCTGTGTGCGTGTGAGTTGCCGAAATCAGGATTCGGTCAGCTTTGAGTTCTGTTTTTGTAGCCGCCAACTTCTTCGCTTCGTCCAGAAGGAATTTGGGAAGCATGCAGCTGTCAACGACGACGATACCGAGACGCTCGTCCCCATCATCAACGACGACGGCACGGGCGTTGACATGGGTTTTGATTTCGTTGGCCGATCTCGACAGCATGCCACCGTTCACGAGCACCGGTAATTGCTGCGGAGTGATATCAACGATCGCTGCGCCAGCCCGCAGTTCTGCCTCAACCGATGGTATCCAGACAAGCGTGCAAGCGAACCAACAAAGAACAAGCTGAACAGTTTTCATCGACGGTGTCTCCGAGGTTGTGCCGGATAGTCATTGCATCAGGTGGCAGGCGGTTGGCGGTGTGTGCTTAGCAATGCCAGCAGCAGGGGGCATGTAGATCCCAAACTGACGAGCACCGCTCGCAGGAAATTTTAACGGATTTCCAAGGCAACCTGAGTCTGCGGCGTTCAATTTGGCAGGATACTGTGGGGCTTGGTGAAATCGGTGGACCCTCGTGAAATCTGAGGCGAGGTGGTTTTGTGGCAATATTCCACGGGTCACCCCAATCGACCTTCCAAGGCATTGCGCCTACAATCCGATCGCTCTGCTCAACTTTTTCTTCCTGAAGCCATTCACCGCCAGGCCTGTATGTCCAGCCGCCGCCGAGCCCGCGAAATCGTACTCCAACTTCTGTACGAAGCGGACGTGAATGACAGCCGTAACGCGGTCGAAGCAAAGAAGTTCATTCGCTCGCGGATGCAGGGCAGGTCAGCTTTGACCAATTTCGCCAGTGCCTTGTTACAGGGAACGCTAGAGCATCGTGAGGAAGTCGATCAGCGTTTGAAGCGACTCGCAACTCGTTGGTCCTTATCGCGGATGCCGGTCGTCGATCGCAATATTTTGCGTCTCGGTGGCTATGAAATCATTTTCGGTGACACGCCGGATCGTGTTGCGGTGAACGAAGCCATTCTGTTGGCGAAGCGATACGGCGACAAGAATAGCCCGCGTTTTGTGAACGGCGTTCTTGATCGTTTGATGAACACGCCTGCTGAAGAACTGGACGCAGAGGATGCCAGCGAGGTTTCCTCTGAAGAGCTAGGCGATGACCCTGGCGATGACCCTGGCGAAGGCCCCGTGAGCGAAGAACATGGCGAGTCGGGTCAGGCTGACGCTGATACGCGGTAGCGTTCCAACCGACAAACAGATGCTCTCTGGGGTGCTCTGTGTCGATCGGGCATGATCATCCATTGATGTTCTATGCCGGCCACTGATTTGCGTTGTTTGCCGTCGTATCGGGGAACGCACGGCTAGCCGTTTTCTTGTGGTTTTACAACCAAAGTCGTGTAAATCAGGTTTTGTGATCGACGTGTTTTGCCCGACATGCTCTGACTGGGGCGAGAGAAGGCGACTGGGGCGAGAGAAGGCGACTGGGGCGAAACATGGCGACAGTTTGGATATGAAAAAACCGATGTCCTGAAACATCGGTTGTTCTTTCTTCTTCTTCGCAGCACTGAGACCTTGGACAACAAGTTTGCAGTGCTGGCATCTGCAGTGTTCAGTGCGTTGCCATGCGGCACATGAGGTCACGAGCAACGCTGCTAACGCGAGGAATTCAGACGCCCTTGCTCTCGTCTTGCTGGCGTTTGCTGATTACTCCGCAGCTTTTTCTTCTAATTGTGAATCATCGTCTTTGGCCGGCACCGCTGTTGGCTCGCTGGTGTCAGCGTCCTCTGGTGCTGGCTCCTCTGGCTCGCTCTGGTTTTTCTCTTCAACGGGTGGAGCTTGAATTGCTTTTTGCTCAGCTCGTCTCTTTTCCTCATCCTGTTTCCGTTGCTGCTCGGCCTTTTTCAGGGCAGCGACTTCATCGCGGCTAGCCTTCAGAGCTTTTTGCGAGTTGGTGAGTTTTTTACGTGATTCAGCCAGTTGTTGGTTTGCGTCGTTCGTAGCCTTCTGTGAGGAAGCCAACGTTTGCTTGATCTTCGCCATCTCGGCGGCGGCTTGCTGAGATGCGTTTTCGGCGACAGCTTTTTGCTGCACGGCGGCTTGCTTCATCGCCTTTACATTGGATTGTGCCTGCTTTTTTCCGGCGTTTGCTGCGGCCAGAGCTTTTTCGGTTTGCTGGCGAGCTGCATTCGCTTTGACGCCGGCGGCTTGAGCTTCAGCGAGTGCCTGAGTCAATCCCTCGATGTCTGCGGCCTGCTTGGCTGAGAGAGTTTCCGCTTCTGCGAGTGCAAGTTGCATCTCTGCCAGCTTTTGGTTGAGTCCATTGATCTCACCATTGAGCCGCTGATTTTGAGAAATCAGCTGGTTTCGTGTGGGGCCGAACGCTCTTTTTACGATCGGAATGGAGCTGAGTTTCTTCGCAAAGCAGCCATTGGTGCCTGCTGCCGCGATGGACGCTGAGCTCGCGACGAGAATGGGACAGAGAATGAGTGGGATGAACTTTTTCATCGTTTTCGAACAGTCCTGCGAGTAACGGGGGTGGGAGGGCTTGGTCTTTGGCTGACCAAGTCCTGAAAAAACTCAACCTCATCGTAGTCAAAATTCCAACAAATGATTGGCGCAATATCCGAATTTCACTGAACAGATTGTCGCGAGTTGAGTTTGATGAAGCCGAAAGGCTACGGGATCGAAAAACCTGGAAATCACAGCGATCCCAGATGATCGAGCAGGCGGTCGACTTCCGCCGCTGTGTTGTAATGAACCAACCCAATCCGCACCATGCCTTCGGGCTCTACGCCAAGACGTTCGGTAAGGGGGAGAGCGTAATAGTTGCCATCCCAAACGAAAATGCCGTGCTCCGCCAATCGCTCCGCTACCACCCGTGACGTAAATCGCTCGTGAGTGATCGAGATCGTGGGGCAGCGTTCGTGCACGCGATCCGGATCCGTGATGCCCCAAACTTTGATCCCGTCAATCTGTTGCAGGCCATCGAGTAATCGCAGCAAGAGTGCTTCCTCGTAAGCCTTGATACTCTTGAAAGCCATCCGCAGTGCATCACGTCGTGCCAAACCACTCGCCATGTCACCGCCGATTGATGCCATGTAGTCGATCGCTGCGTGGGTGCCCCAAATGCACTCATGATTTTGGGTGCCAGTCATCCATCGTCCAGGCAGATCATTGGGTGAGGGCCGTAGTTTGTACGGTTGCAGTGACTCCAGTAGTTCACGGCGTCCATACTGGATGCCAACGTGAGGGCCAAAAAATTTGTAGGCGCTGCACATCAGGAAGTCGCATCCCCATGCCTCGACATCCATCAAGCCATGAGGTGCGTAGTGCACCGCGTCGAGAAAGGACAAAGCTCCCACTTCGCGAGCCCATTGGCAGATCTTCTGAACCGGATTGATGGTGCCCACTGCATTCGACGCGCAGCCTACCGCTACCAGTCGTGTGCGGTCATTGAGGACCTGGGCGTATTCATCCAGCTTCAAGGTGCAGTCCTCGGGGTTGATGTCGACGTATCGAATTTCAACTCCACGGTCTTGCGCGGCAAGAACCCAAGGTGAAAAGTTCGCATCGTGTTCCATTCGAGACAGCACAATTTCGTCACCCGCGTTCCACGTTTGGGCCAACGCACGGGATAGTGCCATCGTGAGTGACGTCATGTTGGCACCGAAAGCGATGGTGCCACGATCTGACGTCCCCACCAGATCGGCTGCTGCCTGATGGGCTTGGTTGACCCACTGGTCACTCTCAATGCTTGTCGCAAACGCGCCGTCATGGTTTGCGTTGCATTGTTCCAGATAATCAGTGATCGCTTGGGTCACGCATCGTGGCACCTGAGTGCCTGCGGGACCATCAAAAAACGCAGCGGTCTGATCCCCCACTTGGCGGCGAAGCGCGGCAAATTCAGACCGAAGTTCTCCAACTTTTTGTTCGCTTAACATTCTGAGCTTGCCTTATAGAAAGTGAGTATCAGAGGGTGTGAGTGAATGGGGTCTGGTCGTGCTAATCGGCAATCCGTAGCCCGGTCAGCAGCTTCGGGTTGAAAGTCAATTGCTTGACTCGCGGGGCAACAAATCGCTGCCAATTGTCAGGATAATCGCGGCGATGGGAATGCTCGGTGTGACGTTTCGGACTCAACGTCGTTGTCGTCGTGGGGAACAGACTGTCAACATGGCAAATGCTTGCATACTCCGGGGTGGCGATGCGGTATCGGGAACTGATCTTGTCGCCATCCGCGAGAGACTTTACCGTCCAACGCAACTGCGGCAAAGTCTGCGCTGACTAGGAAGGACGCTGGGAATGGATTCCTCAAAGCATTATCTGCGAATCACGTTGCGAAACGCTGCCAAAACGACCGTGCGGAACTGTCCTCTTTTGACGCCGTTATGGGTCATTTTTGTGGCGTTCTTCGCCACTGGCTGCACCCAAAATCCCTACTTGGGTGGCTCTGCCTGGCAACGACCACCTAATGCACTGGCGGCCAATCCTGCGGAGGCTCAGATTTCTGAGTTGCAGCGTCGGGCCCAACTGGTGGACGACGACAATCGTCAGTTGCACATTCAAATGGCTCAAACTGAGCAAAAAGCTCAGGTGTACAAAGACGAGGCTGATTTGCTGCGGACCCAGTTAGCTGAGGTTTCTCAGCAACTCGAAAGTACGCGGATTGCTCGGGAGACGGCAGAAAGTCAGGTTCAGGGATTTCAAGCTTCGACGCAGCTTCGTGGAAACGCAACCCTGCAAGCAAATACTGACTTGGCAAAACAGGCAGCAAGGTTGAATTTGGGCGGCATTGCCGTCGAAAAAGATCGTGATGTGGTGCGGATCGTGATCCCAGCCGACCAGGTGTTTCAACCCGGAACCGCGCAGATTCACGCTCAAGCCGCGCAAGTGATGGACCCTATCGCTGCCCAAGTCAGTGCTGTCTTTCCGAGGCAGAGGATTGGAATTGAAAGTTACACCGACAACGCGCAGATCTACGGAGGCAGCGTCGCCACCAGTCATCAGCTTACCTCTGCTCAAGCCTTGGCGGTTCTCGATTTCTTGACCCGGCGGTCTGGGTTGCCCGGCCAACAGTTGTTCACCGTTGCACAGGGTGCGAACAATCCGAGACAAAGTAACGACACGCCGGTCGGTCGAGTCGCGAATCGACGAATCGAGTTGGTGATCTATCCTGATACGTTCTAGATCTTGAAGTTCTTCCTATTGCACAGGACGCCAGCGATCTCATGCACAGGAAGCCAGCGATTCGGCGAGCATCCTGAGCTTCATCTTGGTCCGTCGTCGTGAGCCTTAATGTTGCTGCCAAAAAATGTTTCCTGCGGAAAGTCGTGAGAAAATGACATTTGGCTTTGCCCACCCCTCGCATCCCGTTGGGGACTGACCCATTGATTCGTAGCTGTATCTGTTTTGTCTCGCAGTACCTTTCCTGGGTTGGATTCGACAAAGACTGTTTTGGGCAGTTAAGCTTGGTGCCCGATCGCAAGCAACGGGTCACAGCCATTTTGGGTGAGCCCTGATTGGGAGCGGCCTGAGAACGGCAAACGCCAGCCTGCAGACATCGCGTTGACCTACTGAGATGGCAGGAAAGCATGAACGTGCCTGAGTCCGAAAACTTAGCAGCGGCACAGAACCCAGCGGCATACAAATCAGCGGCATACAAATCAGCGGCATACAAATCAGCGGCATACAAAAAACGACAACTAAGGAATGACCTTTATGACTGATCCTTCGGATATTGTCTGGCATGACCAGACTGTGACTCGGGATGAGCGTGAACAGCGGTTGGGCCAAAAAGGTGCGGTGGTCTGGTTCACTGGCCTGAGCGGTTGTGGCAAGAGCACAGTGGCGAACGAGTTGGATCGGCAGTTGGGGAAGTTGGGCTGCGCGACCATGCTGTTGGATGGAGACAACATTCGGCACGGGCTGTGTGCTCCCCCGGGTGTGCTTGCCGCGGAGCACGGTGAGGAGTTCGCAGGCCGATTCGGTTTAGGGTTTGCGGAGGTTGATCGAGAGGAGAATATACGCCGGGTAGGGTCGGTTGCTGCTTTGATGGCCTCGGCGGGGTTAATCACTCTTACGGCGTTTGTCAGTCCTTATCGACGTGATCGAGACCGCGTGCGAGCCATCATCGAGAAATCAGGTCGTGTTGGTGATTTTCTCGAGGTCTTTGTGGATACACCGTTGGAAATTTGTGAGCAACGCGATCCCAAAGGTCTCTACAAAAAGGCTCGTGCTGGTGAAATCAAGCACTTCACCGGCATCAGCGACCCATATGAAGCTCCCGAAAGCGCAGAGATCCATCTTCGAGGCGGTGACGATCGAACGCCTGCTGAGCAGGCTGCTGAGGTGCTTGCCGGGCTTAAAATGCGAAGAATAGTGGGAATGCCGGAGTTTGGGTAACTGAGGCGGGCAGGAAAGTCAATAATTTTGGGGTGAATTTTCTGCATAGGTGCGGCCTTTTGGCGTTGCGTGAGAATGTCATGCCGGTACACTACCGGCCAACTTGTGAGTAAAAGAACGACGTAAACGACTAGAAACGAATGACGATCTCGAAAGAGCGAAAAACCGAGGTAATCGGCGAAAACTGTAAATCAAACGCCGATACCGGCTCCCCAGAGGTGCAAATTGCCATCTTGACGGAGCGGATTAACGGGCTGACTGAGCATATGCGGACACACCGTAGGGATTATGCTTCGCGACGAGGCCTGCTGGGTCTTGTCAGCCGTCGCCGACGTTTGCTTGACTATGTGCGGGGTGAAGAGCCTCAGAGATATCTCGATATCATCGGAAAACTGGGCATTCGTAAGTAGCCCGTCCGAGCCGCG
>Ga0315320_10002655_pt1 | contig 14704 bp, 18 predicted proteins | sample M140m21515metaG_FD_203458 | JGI IMG/M metagenome (GOLD analysis project Ga0315320, IMG submission 203458) | Ammonia-oxidizing marine archaeal communities from Monterey Bay, California, United States - M1 40m 21515 | ecosystem: Environmental > Aquatic > Marine > Coastal | place: USA: California... | reverse complement strand
AGTGCTTGTCGATCTGCCGGTACACCTTGGCCTTATCGGCAGGCATGTCCAGCACCTTGAAGCTCTGATCAATCACGTCAGACAGCACAGTCTTTTCAGCCCTGAACTCGCCCTTTTCCAAGTCCGTTTCTGTCTTGCTGGCAAAGTCCTTGGCTGTCTGCCACTTGGAAAAAGTTTTAGAAACCGTAGGCTTCCCGGCCTTGCGGATCAGCACCCGGTAACGGACGTTGCCTTTTGCATCTCTTCTCTTTTGAATCACTGCCACGATTTACCTCCATCTGATCGCTAGAGGGTACAAAATTATCTGTGGAAAGACAACCTAGGGTTGTCGAAACTAAAACGTGGTACAGTTCGTGGTACAGTGACAAAAGTAAGTTGTCTGAAGATGCCTTATTTTCCGTGCGTTTAAGTGATTGAAACGGTTACCTTTAATTTATCTAAGTGATTGAAAATGAACGAGAATGAAAATACCACGGTTATGTGGGACAACCGCTGCTTGCTGCACTATGCGGTTCACGATCATGGAGATAAACCTAGAGTTATCAACAGGTTACAGGTAAAAGGGACAGTGCCGAAGTGACCCTCTAAAACCCCGTGGTACGCTCTTGGTACAGTTACCTTCGTCTGGGCGTTGTTTTGCGCTTGCTCTTAGGCTTCTTGGCCGTCTTCGCTGCGGCTTTGAAGTCTGCGGCACTTGGCGCACCTGCACTCCCCGGCTTGCGTGGCTTCTTTCCCGCTTTGCGGCGAGCGTGAATGTTTGCATACAGTCCTTTACCGGGCATTAGCTTCTCCTTGATTTTGCGCCGGAACATTTCCAGCGTTTTCGTGACAAGTTGTTTGGTGTGTTGGGGTCGTTCTGCTTTTTCTTTGGCAGTCGCTTCTTGATCCCCAGCGATCTGGCGCAGTAGCTATCGCCCTTTGAGCTGCCCGGCTTGACCCGTGCGCCACCGCCCTTGGCCTTACCGGCTTGGCCGTAGCTGACCTTCTTGCCCGACGCGGTGATCTTGACCTTTGCTTTTCCTTTACGCGGTGTTGGCATGTTTGCTCCCTAGGTGAATGCCTTGATAATTAGCAGCAACAGGCCGAAGGCTAAACCTCCGCCGATCACTAACGTAGTTCCGCCAACCAAAATCTGATGAATAAGTTTTTCTCGTTCTTTCTTTTTCTTAGCAAGCAACGCCATGTGCCGCTGTCTAGCTTGCTCCTGCTCCATCTTCGCCTTCTTAAAGTTGTCCAGTAGCTGCGGGTCTGCTACGAGAAGCAGGTCGTTTACGCTTTGCCAATGCCGCTCGTACTGCCTGCGAAGCATTTGGATTTGCAGCAAGTCGTTTTGCGAAAGAGCTTGAAATGTGCTGTTTTTGCGATCTATCTCGAACTGGTTTAACCCCTCCCCGAAGTCGCTAATCATTCCCATGACCTGCTGCACGCCGGAGCCGGTCTCGTTGACCTGCTTGATCAGCCCATTAATGGAGCTGAGTATTGCTGAGGCGGCTGCTACCGATTCGATTATCATTACAGCCCGGTGCTATCCAGAAGAGCGCCGCCCATGAATCGTAACCGGGCAGGTAGATCCTTCACGGCCTCGGAGCCATACTCGTACAGCTCGTCGAAGGGGAGAGCGTTCAGGTACGGGTTTTGGTTTATGTCTTGCAGTATCGGGGCCACGGCCTGTTGAGCCTGCTCGGCGTATGCCTGCGCCAGTGGCGAGCTGATCTCGCTGGTGACTCTGCCCTGCCGCGCCGCCCGTCTGCGCTCCAGCTCTTCAACAGGTATATTAGGGTTCATAGACTCCAAGAAAGAGCTAGGGCCGGTAAGGAATGGAGCCGTTAAGGAAGTAAGTCCAGCCGCAGCGACCTCGCCGATGGCGGATGCCTTGGTGTTAAAACTCGGTGCAGCTTGCGGCAAAACAGACCCCGCCACCTGTGCGCGTTGAGTTGGGTTGTCAGCCAAAAGTTGTTGGTCTCTACGCACGTCTTCCGTGTCTGGCGGGTAAGACTGCCTACGCTCTTCTGGGGTCATGTTCAAACGCGCTTGAACATTTCGCGCTTCAACTTCCCCTGCGACCCTTTGGTAAAGCTCAAAATCGGATGCGTCTTCGGTTTCATGTCGTTTTGTCGCTATCTCGCTATACGCGAAAGCATCGTCTCTTGGCCCAGAATCTAACACTCGCTGTAGTTGATTTATTTTTTTGCGTGCCAAGTTTGGGTCTTGCGCTAAAGATTCCTTAGCCGCTTCTACTCTCTCCTCGTATGAAAGTCTTTTTAGCTCCTCCGTGCCTTGGTCTGTGCGTATCTCAGGGGTTAGACCGTTTACTATAAAATCTTTAGCTTTTCTGTTTTTAACACGACTCAGTTGATAGAGGCTGTTATAAGCCATATCGTCTATACGACTTTCAACCTTGTCGGCCATAGCGCTCCAAGCGGCTTGTAGCCATTGCTCACGTTCTGCTTTTGGCCTGTGGCGTTTAGGCTCTGGCCCCAGCGCTCGACGAATCTCGTCTCCGAACTCGTACCAGTTGCTGTTGCCTGCCAGCAGCCTCCTTTTTCCCGTCAGATTTCCGCTAGATGCCATAGTGCGGTAACGAGAGACAGCATCAATGGCAGCAAGGTCACGAACCAAATCGTAGCCTTTATTAAAAACGTAATAGCCTTCTCGCAGCGGACGTTGTGCCTGTATATATCCTTTGTTCAGTTCGTTCTTTACTGTTTTTGGGTTACCGCCTCTCGCAAAACCACTTACATTTTGGATGCCGTGCTGTAGCTCGTGCGCGAGAACAGAATTTGCTTCATCCTCACCCATTGCTTTGTTTAGGAAGATTTGATTGTACGGTTGCGGATAAAAAGATCCTCGGTTCAAGGGATCTAGTTCTCGCATTTCGACGTTAGGACTGCCTGCCTTCTCCCGGAGAAACATACGTTGCTCGGGTGTGTCCTCTGCAACCTCGTATCTCATTTTGCCGTCGGCTGCGCGGAAAAATCCGGTCTCTTCGTAGATGGTACGAGGATCAGCGCCTTCCATCTCCATAGCGCGAGCAGCCATAATGTTGCCCTTGGTTGCGTCAGGCGCGACCCGACCTGCGCCTTCTATGCCTTTTATCGTGCCGCTTACAAAACCAGCTTCAGCATCTTGAGAGGACAGGGCAAGTCCTGTTCCTACCGCAGCGGCTGCCACTGGTGCAGCTTTTGCTTGATTGAGCTTGTTTCCCATCTTTAGAAGCATATAGACCATATCACGCCATCCTCAGCATGCCGCCCTCTGGGGTGGGCGTGTATGTGTTGGGGTCTTCCAGCACCCCGCGCATCAAGCTCATTTCTCGCTCGCGTCTTTCATCCTCTGCGGAAAGCTCGGCCCCCAGCGCGTCTGCCCCGGTTGTCCTAGGCACTGCCGAACTAACGAAAGGGCTTTTTGGTATCGGAGTCGAAAGGTCTACGAGGCCATCGGATACCAATCCAGCGGAGGGGTTTACGGCCCCAATAGACGCTAGTGAGTTCTGCATCATCTTGGCCGTGTCGGCTGCTCGCATCTCCTCAATCTGAGGCATCTCTCCAGCGCCACGGATTGCAAAGTTGTTCTGCCCGAATCCCAGCGCCCCAAGTGTTGAGGTTTCTGGATTAAACAGCTCGTTCTTGCGGTCTTCAATTCCACCCAAGAACTGAGACGCCTTGCCGTACATGCCGTCGCCGTTGGGATCCATGAACTTGTTCATGATGTCCATCTTGGCATCTCCTGCTGCCCTGAAAATATCTACTAAACCCATTGTGTTTCCTTACTCAAAAAGCATTCCGCGAGTTTCAGCGTCAGCCCCAGTGTTCCCAGACTCGAACTCTATGACCGCGTCGTACAGCTCCATCAAGCCCTCTTTGGCTGCCATGCGTGCGCCAGCTCTGACCCACTCCTTGCTGGTGCCGGACTTAGATCCTTCGGTTACCCAATTTATAAATGGCTTGGACTGCAAACCTTTAGACCCGAGATAGGGCAAGACAAAACCTGATAACACTGCGGCACTGACCACAGCCGGATCGCCAGTGACCAGACCGGCTCCCGCGCCTGATAGCACACCGCTTATCAAGTTTGCATTTCCGGTACCTGAACGGTTTACCAGCTCATCTGTTTGTTTTATGGAAGCGCCCAACACGCGAAGATCGTCGAGTATTTCTCGACTGGTCATGTTGAACAGAACATCAGCAGACTCTTCATGTATTACTTTATTTGATGTCTGCGCGGGGATTCGCCCCGGAGCCAACCTCTGTGTAGCCACAGTCTCCTGCCCTCGAACTGGGGGAACAGTTGGCTGGCCTAAATCATTCAAGATACCAGCGCCGACCCTGCCCATGTCTTGCTCATCTAAGACATTAGATGTCTGAAGCCTTGCAAGATCAGCAGGCTCACCGGCTGCCATCTTTGCTATCTTTCGCTGTGTGGCTTCTGCTGATAGCCATTCTTTACCTGACCCACTGGTCATCGTTGGATAGATAACCTCGTTAATCGTTTTTTTACCAGCGCGATAGAAATCGTTAGCGGCCTGCCAAGCCTCAAACGCCTCGTCGCCTTGGCCTTTTGCCATCTCTTCCATGTCTCGCGTGATGGCTGCGTATAGCTGCTCGGCTTGGCCTGTATCTATATCGCCCGGGCCAACGGTCGCTTTCTTGCCTATTATTTTGCCCAGAGCTGTTCGTATGTTCACCAGCTCTCGATAAGGTATAGGCCCATCTTCTTCTAGGATCTCCACAATTTTGGTGGCTCGGTCAGACTGGAACAGTTTCCCCAGTCGGCTTGAAAACTGCATCTCCTGCGCGGCGGCACCAAAATTTGAGGGCATGATCAAAGAGTCAGGCGATATAAACTCATCAACAGCGGCGTACATGCGGTCGGATTGACCGTTAAAGTCATCAATAAACTTCTTACCCTTATCAACTACATTTCTGCCCGAATCACCCGGGGTCTGCTTACCGCCTACACTTTTGTAAAAGCTCTCAATGACTTCTTCAATTCCCTCATACATTTCATTGGCAGACTGCTGAAAATTACCCATCGCTGCGCCGATTCTTTGTGAGCCAGCCTCTAACGATTGCAGTAGGCCGTTGCCGACTGTACCCGCAGTAGGTTGTATTCCATACTTTTGCACTACTTCTCGTACAGCGTTTTTCGCCGGATCAATAACGCCCATGCGGAAAAAGTTAGAGACGGGTTCGCCTAGCTTATCCACGGGCAACATGCCTAGGGCGGCCTCAACGCTGTAGTCCTCGAACTGCTCGCCTAGCGTGCGCGTGTCTACCGTGTTACCCAGATACTCCACACTCTGGTCGTACAGATATCCAGCGCCTGCTGATGCAAGGCCGCCAGCAATCACAGGGGCTGGCGCTCCCGCGCCCGTTGCAACAGCGGGGGAAGCCAGCATTGCACCACCAATACCTGCGCCAGCGGTAACAAGCTCTCGTCCATACTCGGGGATGTCGCCTAAGTCCATGCCGGGTGGGTTGTACAGGAACGGCTGGTTGTTGCGCCGGTTAATGGCTAGGAAATTGTCCTCGCCATAGGGTATAGCCTCTGGGTAGAAGTTACGCATCGTAGCCAGCCTGTCCTCTGGACTCTGCGCTGCACCTACCTGAAGGCGTATATCTGCACTCGCGCCACGTTCTTGGTCTATCTGATTTTCTGGCTGTTTTTGCAGTTGAGATTGCAGCCTGCTTACCAGTACCTGCTCTTGCGCTGAACCCGGCCCATACGCTTCTTGAAGATCGCGTATCCGCTGGTTTATTTGTTCGTAAGTAAATTCAGCCATTATTCAGTAACTCCACTCTGTGCCGATCCAAGGGGTACGATTGGGTTGGTCATGGCTTTGATAAAGTCCGTATCGGTGTCAGGAATCACTACGGGGCCGAGAGTCATTCCCGTCTCTTCATACTGCAAATTAGGAGCCGTGTAGCCGCCAAGGTAGTTGTTTTGAAGCTCTTCACTGGTGAGGCCCAGTGATGACAGTTGCTGCCTTGCGATTTGTTTTCTGTTGTTGAACTTGAGGGACATCATCTCGCCAAGGCGCAGCGCGTATTTTTTCAGCTCCTTAATTTGAGTACCAGACAAAACGCGTCCTTCTGCTGTGTTCTTTGCTCCTAATCGGATCTTCTCGATCAAACCAATAGTCTGCTGGAACAGTTGCACCTCGCTATCTCTAACGACACTGCCGGGGTCTATACCCTTGATGAAGCTAAAGATGGCGGCCACGTCCGTAATACCTGTGCCGTCTTCCTCTGGCGTAGCGAGCAGTTGCTGAATGTTTCCAAAACCTTCGCGCAGCGTTTGTGTTTGATCCACAAAGGCCTTGCTATACCTGTCTACAGCACCCACCTGATTGTCAGACAAGTAGAACTGCTGGCCTTGCGCGTCTTTAAGCATCAACCCCTTCTGTTGACTCAACATATATTGCTGCATCAATTGGTCGTAACTAGCTTGCTGTAAAGCTGGGTCATTTTCGTTATACAGCGCCATGCGCTCCGGGCTTGACTGAGCAAAGCCATACAGTTCTTTTTGTTGCGGAGACATCATTTGTATCTGCTGACTGCGTTGGTTGTTAGACAAGGTCGCAGCGGCGGCCAGCCTCTGGTTGCGAGAGGACAGGAACTTAGTGACGTTTTCTTTTCTTAAAGTTTCCAAAGAATCAAACTGATTACGGTACCCGGTCTTTAGTCGAGCGGATGGGTCGTACTTGGTCGTGTCCTCGCCCTTGAGCCAGAACAGCGGCGATAGGAACGTGCGCCCGGTGTCTGCCAGTGTGTCGCCCACCTTGAACAACATGCTGTCGGCAATGGCCTGCTTCTGCTCCTCGTTGCGCTTTTGCGCTAGATTTATGCGGCTCCGTGTCTCTTGAGCCACCAATCGGTATGGGTCAATGAAGGTGCCGTCAGGCTGCTGGAACATACCTGCTCGACGCATTGTCATTGCATCTTGCGGCCCTTGGCTGGTGAATCCCGGTTGATCAAGCACAGCCTCTTGATTCAGGCGGCCTTCAGCGACTCGGCGTTGTTCCGACTCTGCCATAAGATCAGGAAGTTGATCGCCTCCCTCGCGCAGCATGTCAAACGGTAAATATCTAGCCATGTTGATCCCTTAGATGCTGAAGTTGAAGCCGCTAGACTTGCCCGTGCTGGTAGTGTTCGAGCTGGACAAGTTGTTGGGCGCTCCAACGATCTGGTTGTAGAAGTTAAGCGAGTTGTACGGCGCCATGCCCTGTCGGAACTGCTGGTTGAGGAGCTGCTGCTCAAAGTCCCTGCCATACTGACCACTGGCGAGTTGTTGACCCACGCCAGTGTTGTACATGTTGGCACCGGCTTGCATGTCGCTCGTGCCCTGCGCCCCTAGGCGTGCGGCCAAGCTGGCACCAAACTGCTGGTTTTGCTGGTTGGTGTTAAATGCGTTCTGACCGATACCAGCACCGAACTGCCTTGCTTGATTGAACTGACCCGCGTTGAACTGGTTGCCTTGCTGCTGCCGAGCCAAGTTAGATTCAAGCTGCGATGCACCAATGCCGTAGCCTTGACCCAGCAAGGCGTTACCGGCCTGCGCGTTGTACATGTTCGCCTGCTGACCGAAGCCAGCGTTTTGACTAGCCGTTGCCGCATCAATGCCAAAGCCTTGCCCCGTCATCTGGTTAAACGCATTCTGGTTCGCCATACCCTGCTGCTGGCGATAGCCGGTGTTCATGGCGTCTACGCCCGTAGCGGTGTTGATGCCTTGCGACAACATGCTATTGGATTGGCCGGTGTTGAACTGCTGATTCTGCTGCCCCATCTGCGCGTTCTGCTGCTCTCGATTTGCTTCGATACCAACCCCTTGGCTGTAGGCATTGCCTCTAATGCTTCCAGAGATGTCTCCAATCGCTTCACCAGCCAAACCCATTGCCGTGCCCATCATGTTCCCGATTCTGCTAGAACCAGAATTGCCTGAGCCAGCGGCCTGTCCTTGAATTTGTGGCAAAGTCTTCTGTTGCAGGTTGCGAGTAATGTCCCGACTCGCCGCGTCTATCTGACCCTGTAACACATCATTGTTCATATACTTTGAAAGGTTCGCTGGGTTGAAACCTTGGTTCTGTGTGCCGGCCGATTGGCCTGCCATACCTCCAATCTGCGAGGCCATACCAAGGTTTGGCCCTTGTCCCTGTGCGGCTGTACCCATCATCGCCTGATCGCCGTAGCGTCCAGCAGATCCTACGTCTGCGCCTTGGTTAACAGCGGCGTTGGCGTTGACGGCGTTTCCTGCCATCTCATTAGCCATGTCAGAGTTCACGCCAGATCCTTGGGCTATGCCGCCTCCTGCAACGCCTCCGGCGTATCGGTTACCCGCACCGAATGCCGTGCCAATAGGGCCAGCGGCAGGTTGAAAGCGCGGTTGAGGCCGCCCGTTGGAAAACGCTGGCTTTTCCATTTCTTGGTAGTTACCCATCAGGCTCTCTGGGCCTTGAGATTGCATCTGCGGCCTACCGTTTGGCCCCATTACGATAGACCCGCCACCGAACATCCCGGTGTGTTGCATCATGCCACCCGGATCTTGCGCCCGCGCTAGTTCTATTCGTTCCGAGAGGCTCATCGGGCCTTGAGATCTCATTTGCGGCATATCAACCTGACCGCCCATTGCTCGATTTGCAAAACCCAAGGCCGACGCAGACCCGCCAGCCAGAGCAGAGCCAGACCCCATGAGACCCGCGCCAGCACCGGCCTGCATGTTGCCGCCCATGTACTGATTTTGCAGTGCGCCTGCGAGGTTGGGATTGATACCCGCAACACCCTCAACGGGCATACCTTGATTGTTTAGCTGCTGCGCCTGATTCATTAAATCACGACGAAACGGCTGCTGAGTTGGATCAACGTATGTGTTCGCTTGACTGTTGGAGCTGCTGCTTGATTTATTCTTACCGAATCCAAATATCATGGTTCTGTCCTATGCAATGTACTGCCATCCGGCATCGTAATAATAAAGTCCTCGACCAGAGCCGGGGTTCCAAGCCGTCCCGTCCGCGAACACCACCTGACCAGTTTCTGGCTTCGATGGCTCCACGGTCAGAACCGGCAGCGTTGTCGTTTGACCGGCAACAGTGAAGCCGTTGGCGATCCTGTTAAGCTCCTGCACCAGCCAGCTTCGCAGGCCCACCGCAGTATCGGCGGCTGTGCTTGAAGGTATGTAGCTCACCGGCCAGCAACCTCCTGAACGTCGATATCGAGTCCGGTCAGACGCCAGTAGTCGGACGCTGAGGTGGACTCGATTCGCAGCGCGAAGTACCTGCCGCTGGTTCGGAAATCGATTTTGTGATCAGCCTCTACGTTAAATGTCTTATCGACCTGCCAGCGGATACCGTCCTGCGGTGCATCACTGATGCCTACCTGAACTCGGACAGTTCCCGTGCCCTCGATCTGGGGCATAATCCCGTTGAGTTGCTTGATGTTGCGCGTTGACTGACCCAGCACCTGATCCAGATCGATCTTGGTTGCCTCTAAGTACGCAGGCATGACGCTGCCCGACAGGCCGTTGGTGTCGTTCATCATGCGGATCTTGTCGCTAACGGAATCGGCGGCGAAGAGCTTAATGTTGTTGGCCTGCGTTCCCAGCGACACGTTTGACCAGTAGTCGCTGGAGGCGTTCCAAGTGGCAGTCGAGTTGGCGTAGTTACCCGACGTGTCCATGCGATCAGCAACCGTCAGCGCCCTAGCGTTTGGTAGGTCGATGAACGTAAAAGCGTCCTGTGTCCAGTTGTATACGAGCGCACGGTTCGCAGACTGCGAGTCTGCGGCGTCATCGTCCGCGTAGCAGATGTACACCTCAGTCGTGTCTGGGATGGTCTGGCAGAAAACTGATCGCGTGTCGGCTAAGTCGTTAAAGAAAGTGCGTCGCACTTTGTTGTCTACGATGCTTCGCTTCTGCGATCCATCGTGCAAGTAGATGTCGTTCTGGCCCACGACCACATGGCCGTTGGGGATCGAGGCCACAGCGCCTCGGTTAATGATGCCGTCATCGCTGAAGACCTCTCGGAAGCTAAACACCAGCGGGAAGCCGATGAAGTCCATAGCGAACACGCCGCGCTCTGCGTAGATAATGTTCGAGTTGTTCAGCGTCAGTTGATCGACCAACTCGCCGTTAGAGCCGCCCAGAGTTGTCTCACCTGATAAGTTGGTTGTGCTGGTAATGTCATAGGAGCCGGGGATGCTGGAGGGGTCGTACTCGTCAGACCAGCGGACGGTGAATGGCCGCTTGCTGCTTCCGATCTCGTAGCCGGTCATAACCAAGAAGCTGTTGAAGGGCTTCAGACACTGCGTGACCAAGTTGCTGGGCCACGAGGGTAGATCGGCAAATCGAGTGCCGGAGGGCAGCATGTACTGCGGTGCCTCGGAGCCGTTGTTCATCATCATGGCCGTACCAAGCTGCGCCCCCTGCCAGCGCGGCGAGTTTGAGTAGTTAGTAGAGTCCGATGTCTTGGTCACGTTCGTGACCGTAGTCCCATCGAAGCGATAGAGCTTGTTGAGACTTCCGATCACCAACGTGTTGTTGCCGCCATACAGCCATCCCTGCACGGCGGTGGGGGAGAAACTCAGCGACTCGCGCACGCTGTGGCCCAACGCCTTGCCGATACGGCCACTGTGGAACGTCACGTTGTTGCCGTCAGGGAACTGCGTAAGCTCCAGATCGTATGGATCTTGATCTGTGACGATTCCGCCTGCGCCTATTTTTCGTAGAGGTATGTAAGGCATTACGCGAACTCCACCTCAACAACTCCTGACCCGTCGAAGTCTGCTCTCTCTGAAGTCGTAAGCTGCCACTGCCAAACTGTCACATCTTGGAAGCTCTGATGATCAGACGGATACTGAAAATAGCTGTATCCCGTTCCGCTTCCTGTGTATTTGGTTCCCATTGAATTGAAAGAAACCGAAGAAAAAAGGTTCTCGCTCTGTTGACCGTCTACCCAAACCTCTAGTTTCTTGAACGGGGTGCCGTAACCAAAATCTTGGTAGGTCACGCGAATCCCCTCAATGTCTACACCGTTAAGTCGAGTAGGTGAAACTGACCCTAAATTACTGCCGCCTACCCGCGTTGTCTGGAAGCCAGAGACATTAAAGGTGCTCGTACCCGCATAGCCCTGCGTAACTCGGTGGTTCGCTGACCACACCAACGTGCTGCCGACATAGACCTCGTTGATCGTGGTTGCTCCGATCTTGATCTCGGTTATTTCTGATCCGCCAACGAAAATGCTCAAGGCTACGTCCTGAAGTAGATGGTGTTTGCATCGCTGCCAGTTGCAGAGGTGCTGATGTTGTATCCATCAACCTTGTCGGCATCAATGCCAGATCCAGAGCCATCGACGGTGGTCAGCAATGACCGTATCTCCGTCGCGGTCTGATCCCCTTTCGCTCCGCTCTCAATGCCAGCCAGCTTGCTATTCAAGGCGCTGGTGAAGTTGATTTCCGTAAGTCCGCCATTGGCAACCGAGTAGGTCGTGTTGGTGTCGGTGAATACCGCGCCAGCAGGCACGTTAGTCAACACCTGCCCATCATCAACCTTTGCGTTTAACGCGGCTTGAAGGCCGTCTACGTTAGAAATGACGTGGTTGTGGCTGTCATCTGCGACTGTTGCGTTTAGTGTGACGTTCGCATCTCCTCGGATCGAAACGCTGCCGCTTAGATCATTGCCGAGTGTAATGGTTCTGGCGTTATCCCACCGGCTTGCGGTTGCCGCGTTTCCCGATGTGCTCTGGTTGCCGGCGGTGTTAACGCCGGGGAGGTTGATGTTGGCAGTGCCGTTAAAGGAAACGCCGCCGATTGTTCTGGCTGTCGCCAGTTGCGAAGCGGTTGCTGCGTTGCCTGAAGTGTTCTGATTGCCGGCGGTGTTAACGCCGGGCAGGTTGATGTTCGCGCCGCCGTTGAAGCTGACGCCGCCAATGGTTCTGGCGGTCTGGAGCGTCGATGCCGTGGATGCGTTTCCGCTCAACGCGGCTGTGATCGTCCCGGCGCTGAAGTTGCCAGAGCCGTCGCGCTTGACGATCTTGCTTGCGGTGTTGGCGTTGGTTGCCGCGTTGGCTTCGGTCACCGCGCTGTTAATAGCCGTATGCGTACCGCTGACAGCGCCAGTGACGTTCGGGAACGTGGCCTTGATTGTGCTCTTCAGCAAGCGGATGTGGTTGTCGCCGTCGCTGATGTTGTCCGAGCTGGTGGGGTTGGTCACCACCAAGCCGTTTATGTATGTGCTGGATTCCAGTGCCATTAGCGGCTTACTCCTTTTGTCTTTTCAAACGAGCGCATCGCGCCAAGCCCCAACATGCCCATAAGTACAGGCATCATGGTGTCGAGCGGGACAAGCGGAATGCTCACGTCGATGTCGAGCAAAGCTAAAACGAAATTAGCGAACGGGATAACCATGAAGTTACCGGCCATGCCCATCACGCAAACCCAGCCCACAGCCGGTCTCCATCCGCTGACCCACAAGCTAGAGCTTGCCGCCTCAACCTTGTTGACCTCTATCTGCGCCTTGGCTATGTCGTTGGCGTGTTTCTCGGCCATGGTGGCGATCTCGTGCGCCAGCGCCTTAGACTTGTCCTTGTCCTCAACAAACTCGGAGATCAGTCCTGTGACCGGCCCGATCAATTCGCCTAGTAATTTCATACCGCCACTCCGCTGGCTAAAAGACCGGCAAACACCGTCATACCGATCCAAAACAATCTTTCACCCCTGCCAAGTGTGAACTCCTGCACCGCGCTCTGTGACTCAAGCTCATCAATCCGGCTGTCTAGCTCCCTGACCTGCTCGTGAATCCTGTCGTTGTGTTTCAATATCGTCGTGACGCGCTCCTCGATACGGGCCAGTGAGACCAGTGCGTCATTGATCGTGTCCAGCTTCTCCTCGAAGCGCGTCAGGCGCTGTTCGACATCCACTAGCTGTATTGCCACATCATCGGGTCTGTTTCGCGCCTATCGACGTGAACAAACGTCTTCGCCACCCCAACGCCCTTGAACCCCAGCTTGATGGCGTTGCTGACAATCGCGTGCCGCTGCGCCCCGCCAGTGACCTTAATGTCCGCCGCAATGCCCAGCGTGTGCTGTCCGGGCCTTGCCTTGGCGGCCTCGGCGCTGTGGGACGGCGAGCGGTAACCCGATGTGATGATGAATGGGAAGCCGCACACGCCGCGAAGATCATCGAGAGCAGACACGAAGTCGTATCGGATCTCGTTCTCGCCGGTCTCTTGACAGGCGAAGTCTTCGATTTGGAAGTATCGAAAGTCCATAAAGCTCCAAGGGGGTTGGTCGCTGTCGCCGGACGGCGGTGTAGCGGGGTGGATGTTGTCGATTCTACTGAAAGTTGTATCTAAATCAAAGGCTTATAAGTATCTGTATTTGATGGTTGCCAGCGTTATGTCGTTCGCGTGGTCAGGGTGTGCTTCGTCTTCTACTGTCACCTCATAGTTCTCGGACGCGCCGACCTTGTTCATGTGGTAGTTGAAGAGGCCGCTGTCCTTGTGGCAGCAAATCTTGTACCCCAGCAAACCTAGCTCGTTGCGGAAAAAGTCTTTGGTCTGAGCGATGTATGCCGGGTCGTGCAGCCACCCCTTGCTTCCATCATTATCTGCGCCGTAGAGCGCGTACTCATAGCGAATATAGTCGGGGTCAAATGGCGTTATCGACCCAGCCGCTAAATGGATACCGCAGCCATCTTTCTCCCAATATATGACCTTGTTGTGCGGGAAAGCTAAGTGCTCATCATACTTCATTTGAATGTGCGACTTCTTCTCCTCATCGGAGGGGTATGTGTCGAAGAAGCGCCAATCAAAGGTGCCTCCGTCCATCGCCGGTAGAGTCTGCTCGAACAGGCTGTCAAAGCCCGACGGTATCTCTGTGCAGTCATTGATCGTGTACATTACCCTTGGCCTCCGTAGAATTGGTTCATTGATATGGTTCCGCTGCTTGGTATGCCTGTATTGATGCTGGTAGCCGCAGTGCCCCGGCGAACGTAGTAATAGGACGTAGATGAGTATTTGCCGGAGATAGTCGTATACAGCGAGCCGCGCTGGTACGTGTAGCCGCCAGCCGTGGCGCTCGTCGAGCCAGCACTCACATTAGCCACCTGCGAGCCGTTCCAGACCACAATGCCGTGGTTGGTAAAGTAGTATTGTGGGGATTGTAAGTTAGCTTGATAACTTGAATACGACCCAGAGCCGGTTGTCGGGACATAGCTCCCCCCACGATAGTACTCCGACATTGAGATCGGGTTGCTTCCGCCGAACTCAGACTGCACTTGCGAAAGTGATATCGCCCCAGAGGTTTGGAGTGGCATTAGCTAATCACGCCAACCGCAATCTTGTTGGCAACGCCCCAGCAGTTCTCCTCGACGCGCCCAAGTGTCGCCTCGTGATCGTAGTTGCCTTCTGCGTCTCGGCAGACATTGACGTAGCGCTCGTGGGTTATGGTGCCGTCCGTGAAGCGAACCCGAATGTCCGAGCACGGTGACTCCTCAGTTACGGTCTGACCCTCGTTCTCCATATCGGGCATTTCGGTTGTGCGGGTGCCGGTGAATTCTTCTAAAAGTTCGTATGTAACGGTCATGATCTTTCCTACATTGTGATTGTGTTTAGCGTCTATTCAGCAGGCATCTCAGGAGCAGGCACCCAAGGCATGGGCACTTCTGCAACCCCGGCTTCATCAACTTTCTTTTGAATTTGGCGCTGTATTTGCAGG
>Ga0315320_10002654_pt1 | contig 14706 bp, 15 predicted proteins | sample M140m21515metaG_FD_203458 | JGI IMG/M metagenome (GOLD analysis project Ga0315320, IMG submission 203458) | Ammonia-oxidizing marine archaeal communities from Monterey Bay, California, United States - M1 40m 21515 | ecosystem: Environmental > Aquatic > Marine > Coastal | place: USA: California... | reverse complement strand
GGGTTGTCTTCAACATCTTCGTATTGTGCTTTCCATTTATAATGTTTAGCTAATAAACCAGTTAGAGTCGTTTTACCGGATCCTATATTTCCTGCTATGGCAACATGCATAAAGTATTAAATTTTAAAAAGTTAATTTGAATTTACTAACCTTATTTCCGTCATAAATATAAAGGAATTCTTGCGTAAGCTGCAAGTCTTTTATACTTATTTCAGGAGATTTTATTTTTGAAGTTTCTTGAGTCTCTTTATTAATATAGTAAAGGTTGTTATCTTTTTTTGCAATTAAATTTTCATTTATCTGTGAGATTTTTTGATAACCTTCATTAGGTATCTCTATAATTAGGCTTCCATAAATATTATAGGCTCTAATATATTTTTCAGTCATTAAAAAACAATAATTTATATTACTAATTTGTTGTATGACTTCTCCATTTAAAGGCTGTGATACTGTTGTTTTATTCTGGTTCCTATAGTTGTACAGCTCTAATTGCTGTGAATCCAAATTAAAAGTCCATAAACTAGTATTTGCAGCAATTGATACCTGGCTAGTATTGATAAACTCGTAAATGGCATTAAAATTAATTCGCTCGATTTCAGATAGTTTATTGTCCAATAAAATCACAACATTAAAATCTTGATAGTAAACTGCAATATTCAGGGGATTAGAAATATCGACAGAATATATTTCACCTAATTGAAAATCCTTAAAATTAAATACGCTATAATTGGTTTTTTTAAAAAGAATTTGATCTTTGATATAATAAGAATTATCATGAAAGTCTATTCCAACAAATTTTTCTGCGTCTAAATACGAGGTCTCCACCAAAGTAATTTCTTGAGAAGATAAAAATGCAGGTATTAATATTAAGAATAATGCTACTTTCAAAGTAGCGCTAAGATAAGAAATCTAATTTTTAAACCTAAAAATAATACATTCAAGATTCTATTAACTTTCCATAAGCTGACATATATTTTCTATAATAAAATCCACTTGCCTCAGACCAAGGTCATAATAAAGAGGTAGTCGAATTATGGTATCCTCCCACATTTTAGCATTGGGGAGTCTTTGTTTATTTCTAGAACTCCAAAAAGGGCTTTTGTGCAAAGCCATATAGTGAAAAGATGATTCCACACCTCGTTTTTTTAAATCTAATATTAATTGATCTCGTCGTGTTTTTGAGTTTAATTTTAAATAAAAAAGATGAGCATTATGAGATGCATATGGGGGAATTTTAGGAATTTCAATATTCTGGACGTTAGCTAAACCATTTGCATATTTATTCCAAAGTGCTAATCTATGTGTATTTACTTCATCTATTTTTTCGAGTTGTGCCCATAAAAAAGCAGCTGTTAGTTCTGAGGGATAAAAAGAAGAACCAATGTCACACCATTCATACTTATTAACCTTGCCATGTAAAAATTTTTGTCTATTGGTTCCTTTTTCCCAAATTATTTCTGCTCGTTCAATAAATGAAGAATCATTTATCATTAATAAGCCGCCTTCGCCAGAGGTTATGTTTTTTGTAGCATGAAAGGATAGAGTTCCAAAATGGCCAATACTCCCTAAGTTTTTTCCTTTATATTTAGCTCCTTGTGCGTGAGCAGCATCCTCAATTATCCAAATGTTATTGTTTTTTGCGATTGAAATTATATTGTCCATATCACAAGAAATACCAGCATAATGAACGATAACAATTGCTTTAGTTTTTTTTGTTATTAGGTTTTTTATAGTGGAAGTATCAATATTTGGACTATCTGATTTAGAATCTGCAAAAATTATTTTAGCACCAAGCACCAAAAAAGGATTAACAGAAGATACATAGGTAAAAGAAGGTACAATAATTTCATCGCCAGCTTGAATATTTAACAAGAGTGCTGTCATCTCTAGAGCTGATGTGCAGCTATTAGTCAGTAATGATTTATTTATGTTGTATTTTTCTTTAAATAAATTTTGGCATAAGTTTGTATACTTTCCATTTCCAGAAAGGTGTCCACTTTTAATAACATCATCTAAGTACGTTAGTTCTTTACCCGTGATATTTGGAATTTGAAAAGGAATCATATGTTTAAAAATAAAATTATCTATAAGACTGAATTCTTAGTATTAAATTAATTGGAATAGCTATTGTGTAGAGTGTAATTTCAAAAATTGTTTTTGGTAGTTTGTTAAACAAGAATACTTTTTTTGTTATTATTTGCATAATCATACCTGCAAGTACTAAACTTGAAATATTGTATTTTTTATGAATAAATTCAGGTTTTATTACATCAAAAAGTAAGATGTATCTTCGTTTAGAGGAATAATTCCAGGCTGTATGTTTGGAGGCATCATTAAATAAAATTACTTTACCCTCTTCCCAAGAACACTCTTCATTACTCACTTTAAAACCACATATTGGTAATTTTGCTGGAATTTTTAACGCTAAATGTCCTCTAATAGTAGCGTTTGTGTCACCTCTATGTAATTTTATTTTCGAATTACCCTCAAGAATACTAATACTTATGGAAATTAGTCCTGGAATTTTATTGAATAGCGCGATAGTATAAGGACATTGTTTCATGTTTCTTTTCAGTTTCCAATTCCAGAAAAGAAAAGTTGAAGTACGCCAATTGCTTTTTTTAGTAATTAAAGATTCATTGAAATAACTTTTTATATTTTTTTCATTATTGTCAATGTATAAATTTATTTCATCTCTTATCGTATTCCAATTTTCTTGAATTTCATCTACCCATTTGATTTTATTTAAATTGTAGAAACTTATATCATTTTTAAAATTTTTGTCTCCCATAAAGGAATACCATATTTTAGAATTTTGTTTCATACTCAAATGTAGTTTTATTTTTTACAATCAACAACATCTTACTTTAGTAAAAAAAAGTATATTTGAGTAAATGAAAAATCAAGAAAACAAGTTTACTTTTCCAGCTGATATTCAAATTATATTTATTTTAGCTCGAGGTAGATCTGGAACCACATTATTACAAACAATATTAGATTCTCATCCTAATATTCAAGCACCGTTTGAATCTCGATTTGCAATTCATTACAGACACCGTTATCTCGGTATTAAAAAATGGACAACGAATAAAAAAAATAATTTTATTGGAGATGTTCTTAAAGAAATGAAAATTTCTTTGTTTTGGGAAATTAATATCCATCAATTAAAAGAAAGAATCCATAAATTACCAGAAAACAGCAATTATGGTTTGCTTTGTAAACAAGTTTATTTGTCAAGAATATCATTTTTTAAAAAAGAAAAAATAGAGTTTATTATTGATAAAAACCCTATCCACTCCGTTTTAATACCTTTAATAATTTCTATTTTCCCAAAGGCAAAATTTATTCATGTAGTTCGAGATTTTAGAGCTAATTCAAATTCTTATTTGAATTTTAACCCTTTAAAAAAAATGAGAGAATTAGGAAATATGTGGTTAGTTTACAATCAAAAAATTGAAATATTTAAATCAAAAAATACGCATCTATTTTACACTATAGTCTATGAAGATCTAGTAACTCATCCGGAAAAGAATTTAAAACAGTTATTACTTTTTTTTGGATTGGAATATTACGATTCTATGTTGTTTTATTACAAAACAATTAACAATCAATTTGATTTATATTTAAAAAGAGCTCCTAATTTGAATATTAGAAAAATGAGAGAATTAGGAATATTAACTGCTCATAAAAACTTAACTAAACCGCTTAATCCTGAATTAATTGACTCTTGGAAACAAAAGTTAAGTTCTAATCAGATTAAAGAATTAGATTTTATTTGTGGTGCTTATTCAACCAGATATGGTTACATAAATAATCATTTAAATCTGTCAAAAAAAGAAATTCCTTTTGATGTAAAACTAAGAGTAGAGAAGCTTTTATGGTATTACTCCTTACCAATATGGCTTAGAGAGTTAAAAAGTAAACCTAAATTAGATCTTTTACCAAACAAATGATCCAAAATTTTTATATACTAGCTATGGGTCGTTCTGGGACAACTTTACTCCAGAGTATTCTTGATAATCATTCGTGTATTGTTGTTCCTCCAGAATCTTATTTTATGATTCATTTAGATAAAAAATATGGATCTTTAAAAAAGTGGGATAATAAAATAATTTCAAAATTTATCAATGATCTCTATACCGATAGACCTTTCCGATTGACTTGGCGGATTCCAAAAAAAGATGTTATTGAGGCTTTTGAATTAGCATCGCCCATCAAAAGTTTTGAATCTGCCTGTAATGTAATTCGATCCACTTACAAAAAATCGTATTTAGAAAAAAAACTGGTTTGTATTGGTGATAAAAAACCTCTTTATGCTGCTTTTACAAACAGATTAATGAAGATTAGTCCAAAAGCTAAAATAATTCATATGGTTAGAGACCCTAGAGGTGTTGGAAACGGTCAAATTAATACTTTCAAAAAAAAAGACGCTCTAGCTTTAGGATATATATGGAATAAACAAAATAAATCGATCTTAAAATTAAGAGAAAAATTTCCAAATCAATATTTCTTATTGAAATATGAAGATTTAATAAAAGAACCTGAAAAAACAATAAAATTAATATGTGAATTTTTAAATGTAACGTATAATTCGGATGTAATGAACTATTTAACAAATACCTCTACTAGGTTTGATAGATACACTCAGCTATTTAAAGACAGACATAAAAGTTTGTTACAACCAATAAAAACATCTATTTCTGAAAAGTGGAAAACAGATTTAGATTCTAAATCAAAAAAGCATATTGAATACATGACATATGACTTAGCTAAATTTTTTGGGTATCATTTCCAAAAACCTAAAACAGATTTTCAAATATTGATAAAATCACCCCTATCAAAGGTAAAAGTATTTTTTGGGATGTTTATTTTAAAATTATTTTTTGGAATGCCTTTTATTCTCCGAAAAACAATTCTTCAAATAAGATCAAAACTCAGTGATGATATGTATTGGCCAGAACAATATCATATTGAAAAATAGTTTATTTAGTCGAATATTTTTTATGAAAACCAAATTGATTTTTATATACTTTTTTACCTGTTTCACAATGATATTTCATTCCATTTACTACAGAATTCATGTATTTTTTAAACGACGGGATTAAAAAAAAGTATGCAATTATGTGCCATAATGGCCTAGGAATATTCTTATAAGCATCTGTTTCAATAGTTAGTCTAAATCCAGTTTTTTTTGATTTTTTTTTTTGAATAATCTCAAAAGTAGTAGATGAATTATTTTTAGGTTGTTTAAAATAAATTTTAAACTGTATTTTTTTTCTCTCTTCATAAGAGATCAATTCTCTATTTAATTCTTTACCGTTATAATAAACACATGAATCTATATATCCAATATTGGTTAAATTTTCGGACTCATGTTTTTTAACATATGGATTAAAATATTTTAAATGTTGAGCTCTAGTAAGTGTTTTCCATATATTTCCAGGGGGAGTTCTTATAGTTGTCTCACTTGTTATTTGAAAAAACTTACGTGATTTAAAATTAAATGAATTAATAACTAAATTTGAATTATTTAACATTACTGGCTTTGTTTTCAAGATATTCATTAAGTTTATCATATTCAGCTAGATGAATTAAATTAACATCTTTTCTATAAAGTTTGTATGCTTTCCAGATTGGTGGATTTTTTGCACACATATCTAAAAAAGAATAAAGAAAAGACATTTTAAAAGCATGGAAAGGAGCTAACCATCTATATCCAACACCTATAGACTCGCCAATATTTTTAACTGCGTGCCAATAAAATGGTGGATTCCAAAGTACATCGCCAGGTTTTAAATGTACTGAATAACTATCAATATATTTGTAGAGAGAGTAAGGTGTTTCAAAATTTGGATTAAAAGGATCAAATGGTCCATCTTCTTTTTTGAAAGGCGCTTCTCGATATACATTTCTAACTGGATTTGGATCAATTATTGGGATGTAATAATTAGGATATAAAATCCATTTCTTCTCTCCATGTACTTGAACAAAAAGATTCCCTTGGTTTGCATTATGAAGGGGTGTTATAGATTTATCACCTCCAATAAATACCTGAAAAGCCTCAAACCAAGTCATTTTATTACGTCTTTCTCTTAACCATTTATAATCAAAATCTTTTAAGTGCTCAGGATGTCTATCTAAAAGAGGATAAAACCTATAGTAATGCCCTTTTCCCTCACGAATACCATCTATAATTTCATCAAGTGTAATTTCTAGCGCAGGTTCTTCCATTTTTATTTGATCAACCATAACTACTTTATCTTCACCATGAAGATTTTTAAAATAATCTAAAGACCAATTTTTTATACAATTCCAATCTTTTGCAGCTCCTTCAAGTACAACAGGTTTTCCTGTTCTAACATATTTTTTTTTAAATTCTTTAATTGATAAATTTGATCTTCTATCAATTGGGGTAATTTCACCTGGTCCAGTTTTTTTTAAAATTTCATGTAATTTACTGTAAAATTTACGTCTGGTTTTTTTGTGTAAAATAAAAGAAAAATTGCGTCCGATAAAATGGTCAAGGAATTGGTAATAACCATATTGAAATCGCATATACAATGGAATATTTTTTCTGAACTTTTTCACTTTTTATTTTTTAAATATTCTTCCAATTGTCCAGTTTGAGCTAGATGAATTAAATTAATATCTTCTTTAGCTAATTGATTTGATTTCCAAATTGTGGGATTAACAACTGTCATATCCAAAGAAAAGTACAAAGGAGCAGTTTTAAAACTTTGTGTCGGAGATAACCAACGGTAACCAATACCAATGCTGTCAGTTAAATTTCTAACAGTATGCCACCAATATGGAGGATTATATAACAAGTCTCCTTCTTCTAAAATAACATGTACAGAGTCTATATATTCAAATAATGGATGAGTCTTAAAATCAGGTTCAAAAGGGTTATAAACTTTACCACCTTGCCGGTATGAAGCATTCCTATATACATTTTGTGCTGGATCTGGATCAAAAATCATAGTATAATAGGGATGATATAAGTACCATTCTTTTGTTCCATGTGCTTGAGTAAATATATTATTGGCACTTGCGTTGTGCAAAGGAGTATAAGAGTTTTCACCTCCAATAAAGACCTGAAAATTTTCATTCCAAGCAACTTTATTTCGAGATTTTAAAATCCAATCGTAATCAAAGTCTTTAATATGTTCAGGGTGTCTCATTAATAAAGGGTAAAAACGATAATATTTACTCTTATCTGATCGAATACTTTCTAACACTTCTCGTAATGTCAGATCTTCATATGCGCTCTCAATTTTTTCATGATCTACAAATAAAATTTTTTCATCACCATATAGATTTTTAAAGTAATCTATACTCCAATCTTTTACACAAGACCAATCCTTAGCACCTCCTTCAATAACAACAGGTATACCTTTTTCAATATAATTTTTTCGAAATTCCTTTGCTGAAATATTTTTTACCCTTTTTATAGGCATAGTCTTTCCTTTTTTACCCATACTTTTTAAACGTTTGTGCAAATTAGAAAATAACTTTCTTCTAGAATTATAATGCCATTTAAAAACACGTTCACGAGAAAATAACCGATCCATATATTGATAGTAACCATATTTGAATCTTTCATTTTTGGTAAAAATCCGATTTGGTGATATGTTGTATTCTTTCTCCGACATTTTATTATTTAAATTTCAAAATATATTGGTCAATCATGGTTTGGATATCTGAAGGTAGATGAGTGTATTGTTTTGTGTAAGTGTCAGGAGTTACATTTGAAAAATCAATATCAGACCAGCTAATTTCTGAATGATCTCTAGTAACAATACTAATTGCCCTTAAAATTTTAGTTCCTTTTAATTTATAATTTTTAGAAGTTAAAGCGTAAGTTAATTTTTGGTCTTTTTTATTTTCGTTAATTAATTGATACCCTAATTTTTCATTATAGATTTGCTGTTTTACATTTGAACTTTTTACAAATGCGTAAGTAGTATTAAATCGGAATATTTTAAAGGTTAATTCAGCCATAATTATTGAGGCGATTACCGCAGCTGTTGAAACTTCAGGACTGTTTTTCCAGATAAAAATACCTCCCTCAGATTCTCTTTTTTGATAGTCTATATTCTTTCCATTAATTAATCCAATATTTTCATTTTTTAACTGAATCAGAAAATAATAATTGAAAATATTGTTAATAGAATCGAACCATTTCTCTTGATCTAATTTTGATATAGTCTTCTGATAAAACATATGTTCTCGAACCGATCTTTGATTTCTTTTAGTTCTTACTAACTCAAGATCTTTTTTTTGTAAACGTTTTAAAACAAGCCCATATTTTCTTATGATCATAAATACTTTTCTTTTATTGAATAAGTCGGTTTTTTATTAAGCGCTGCATGAATTTTGCCTAAGTACTGACCAACGATACCTAAGCAAGTTAGTAATAAACTTGTTGAAAAAAAAATACTTACAATTATTGCTGTAAAGCCTGGAGCTCCAATTCCAAATATTATCTTTTTTAAAAAATAAAACAATCCTAGGCTAAATGAAATTATACTCATGATTAGCCCTCCATAAGTGATTAATTTTAGTGGAAATGAAGAATAGAATAAGGCTAAATTTGTACTTAATAAAAATAATTTTGAAATACCATAACTTGATTTTTTTCGTTTACTTTTTTTAAAGTCTACTTTACACATACCAATGCTATCTGTGTACCAATTGAGTATCTCATCAATATAAATAAAATGGTGCTGGTGAGATACTATATCATTTACTAAAGTTTTTTTTAATACCCGAAATGAAGAACCTTTCCCCAAGCCATCATCAAAGTTATTTGTCCCTTTATTCCATATGTTTCCACTGATTCTTCTAAAATTAGACTTGTGGTTTTCTGTTATTGGAATTCCATATATGATGTCTAGCCTTCTGTTTTCTATTTCATTCAGTAAATTGGGGATATCTTCTGGTTGATGCTGTAAGTCGTCATCAAGTGTAACTGAAAATATTCCGTTTGCCAGACGCATACCACACAAAGTAGCGTTGTGTTGTCCAAAATTCTTAGCTAAAAGAATGATTTTTAATTTAGAATCCCACGTTACTTTTAAGCGCTTTAATGTTTCCCAACTTGAATCTTCTGAACAGTCATCAACACAAATAATTTCGTAAGGTTCTTTTAGATCATCCATAACAATAATTAATCTTGAGACTAATTCTTCTATTATTTCTGAACTGTTAAATACAGGTATAATTACAGAATATTTTAGCTTATTGTCCAGCAGTAAGTCCTCCATCCATTTTTATTTCAGTTCCTGTAATCCATTTAGAGCCATCTGATAGTAAAAAAATTATTGCGTTGGCAATATCTTCAGGAGATCCAAATCCAAGTGGATATCTTTCTCCGTGTTTATCCATTATTTTTTTTGTGATTGCTTTTTCAGCTTCATCAAATATAGGAGTTTTTACCATAGCTGCATTAATAACATTAGATCTTATGTTTTTGATTGCATATTCTAATGCTATGGTTTTACTATACGTATTAATGGCAGCTTTTGCACCAGAATATAAAGCACCTCCTTTATGAGGGAATTGACTAGATATTGATGACATAAAAACTAAAGATGCTCCATTGTTTATTTTTTTTGCTCTAAATAATTGGCTTGTTAATAATACGGGTCCTTGATAGTTGATGTCAAACATTTCATTGATCTGTTTTGTTCCAATAAACTTAATAGGGAACGGACGAACAATACCACTGCTATGAACAATTCCATCGATTCCTTTGATGTTTTTTATTAATACTCGTAAATCTTCTGAATTGGTTAAATCGGCCGGGATGATCTGATGATTACCTTTTGGTAACTTCGAAAAAGTTTCTTTTAAACGTTTTTTATTTCGAGCAGAAAGAATCACGTTGGCCCCCATTTCAGCGACTTTTATTGAAGTTTCAGCACCAATTCCGGAAGAAGCACCGGTAACCAATATAGTTTTATTTTTTAGTGTGAATGGATTCATAATTCAATAATTTCTGGACAAGTAATTTTGTCTAAAGATAAGGAAGCTACAGCCCAAGACAAACCAACTCCAAAACCTGTCATTAAAATCGAAATCTCTTTATTTTTAACCTGATTTTGCAACTCACTTACAATTGTCAAAGGAATAGATGCTGAACTTGTATTTCCATACTTAGAAATTGAATAAGGAACTTGTTCGGTTTCAAATTTTACTTTTTTACGAATAGTTTCATTCATCAGTTTATTGGCTTGATGCATCACAAAATAATTAAAATCTTCATTTTTTTGTTTTGTTTTTTTTATAAAATCTTTAAGTGCCGCTGGAACCTCTTTTATAGAAAAGTTAAAAACATCCAATCCGTTTAATGCCAGATTAAAATCAGCTCTAACGATACCTTTGCTGACTTCTTTTTTTTCAAATGAATTTTTAGAAGCTTTATTTCGTAAACCTCCATGGGGAATCATAATAGCTTTATGTCCCGAGCCATCACTATATAAGCTAAAGGTAATAGGTTTAGCTTTTTTATTTAATTCTAATGCAGTTACCGTTCCCGCATCACCAAAAAGAGGATAGGTGCTTTTATCCTCTCGTGAGCAGGTTGCTGTAGACACATCCCCGGCCATTAACAACGCTTTAGATATATTAGCTGTGCTCATAATACTAGATAAGACTGACAGTCCATAAATGTAACCGGAGCATCCAAGACCTATATCAAAAGCCATACATGATTTTGGAAAGTTAAGGCGATCTTGCAAAATAATTGCCGTTGCGGGTAAATAATAATCTGAAGATTGAGAAACAAAAATAAGTGCTTCAATTTCAGATGGATTCCACTTTAAATCAGATAATAGTTTTTGAGCTGCTTCAAAACATAAATCGGAGGTGGTCATTCCTTCAGGTGCTCTTCTTTTTTGTTCAACTCCAGTGGTCTTTATTAAGAGTTTTTTTTCTTTTTCAGAAAGGTATTCATAATCAATGTTAGCCTCTATTTTTGATGGGACAGCTGCTGAAATACCTCTAATTGATATGTTTTTTACTGAGAAAAATGTCATTATTTCATCCGTTCTATAACAATATCAAATAGTTGAGAAACTGTTTCTATATTTGAAAGATCTTCACCAGTAATACTGACATTAAAATCAGTATCGATTAGAGCTATTATTATTAATGCGTGCATAGAACTCCATTCATCTAAATCTCTAAAATTTGTTTCAGGCTTAAGTGTACCTGGTTCAAGTTCTTCAAATTCTGTTTCTAATACTAAAATAAATTTTGTAATATTCATATTTTTAAAATTGTTCCACCCCAAGAATATCCAATCCCAAACCCTGCGACTAAAATAGTATTTCCCTTTGTGAATGTTTTTTTTTCATTTAACTTTTTTGTAGCAATTGGAATGGAAGATGAAACTGTATTGCCAGTATTCTCAATACTGATAATGAATTTTTCAACAGGTATTTTCATTCGTCTTCTTAAAAAATCTAGCATTGTTCCATTGGCTTGATGTAAAATAAAAAAATCGATATCCTCTTTTCCTAATTGATGTTTTTTTAATATAGTATTTATTAATTTTGGCACTTTTCTTAAAGCAAACATAAATATTTTTGAACTATTCATGTTAAGTCGTCCTCCAACAAGTTTTGTTGGTAAATCTTTATAAGATTCTAACCATTTAATGTCAGCAGGTTTTCTGGTAGCTGATCTTTCTACCCAGAGATTTTTTTCTCCAGATCCATCGGTGCCAAAAACAAAGTTATTGATTTTTGAATTAATACCACTATTAATTTTTTCTGCACTTAATAGAGTCGCTGCAGCACCATCACTAAAAATTGCTCGAAGTTCAGCATCTATAGGATGAATTACTTTAGTAGGTACATCGGCAGTAATTAATAATATATTGGCCCCTAATTTTGATGTTATCAAAGCTTTAGCTATGCTTATACCGTATATCCATCCGGTACATCCATGTAGAATATCGATTGCTCCAATTTCATTATTGAGGCTCAAATCTTTTTGCATTATACAGGCTGTTGTTGGCCCTTTATACTCTAATGCATCGCTAACAAATATGATATAATCGATTTGTTTTCGGTCAATATTCCATTCTTTAAAAAGATTTTCTGCAGCGAGATTCCCAAGATTTTTAGCTGTATCATCCAATGGACATACGTGTCTTTTTTTTACACCACATTGTAAATAAAGTCCTTCTGAAGTTATCGTTTTGTCATTACCTCCATATTTCTTATAGTCTTTTATTATATCATTATTTGACAAAGTTTCTTCTGGAAGATAATAACTGATAGCGTTGATGAAAACCAATTCTTAGAATATTAAATATAAAAAATAAAATTACTATTTTTTTTTTATATTTACATCAGTTCTCTAAATTTATGTCAAAAAAACATACTTACTTCGCTTACATACTAATTGTAATTGCATGTTTTTTGTTATATGGTAATACGCTACAAAATGATTATAGTTTAGATGATCATTATGTTATAGAGAACAATTCAAAAACTGCAAAGGGGGTTAAAGGTATACCGGAAATTTTTGCGAGTCATTATATTGAAAATAAAAATCAAAGTTATGGATATCGGCCAGTAACACTTGCAACATTTGCCATTGAATACGAATTTTTTGGAGCCAATCCATTTATAAGCCATTTAATTAATTTATTACTTTATGTAGCTACTTGTCTTATATTATTTTTAATCCTAAAAAGAATATTTCGTGAATATCATTGGTTACTACCGCTATTAACAATTGGTTTATTTTTAATTCATCCAATACATACTGAGGTCATTAATAATGTTAAGTCAAGAGACGAATTATTAAGTTTTCTATTTGCTTTATTAGCATTAAGAATGGCAATAAAATATACTTCAAGTAAAAAAATACGTTTTGTTGCCTTTTCATTTATATTGATGCTACTTGCCCTAATGTCAAAGTTATCCTCTCTAACATTTTTAGTCATCATTCCAGTGACACTTTATTTTTTTGAAAACCTAAAAGTTAGAAATTTGATAATTTTATGTTTGTTGTTTTTATCAGTTTTTATTCTATTTAGGTTAAGCTCCAATTTTTTAGTTGATAGTAATAACAAACTAAGAGAATTTCTTTTTTATGAAAACCCGTTGTTTCTATCAAATGGAAATATAGTTGATAGAATACCTATGGCCTTTTACACGGTTGCTTATTATTTAAAATTATTAATTTGGCCTTTTCCCTTACTTTTCTATTATGGCTATAATCATGTTCCGATAGTTAGCTGGAGTCACTTGAGTACTTGGATGAGTTTTATCATTGTTGTTCCCTTGATCATTTATACATTTTCAAAAATAAAAACAAAAAGAGTTATGATTTTTGGATTTGTATATTTTTTTATTAGTGTCTCAATGTTTTCAAATTTAATAAAGCCAGTGGTTGGTATTATAGGTGAACGTTTTTCATACATTCCTTCACTTGGAATATGCATTGTTTTCGCTTGTTTAATATTGACTCTTTTTAACAAAAAAAATACTATTAGGGAGATTTCTTTGAAAAAGAAACCAATTTTAATTGTTTTTTTATCCTTGTTATTTATCAGTTCTACATTTTATATTATAGATCGGAATAAAGATTGGAAAAATAGACTCACACTTGCTCAAAATGACATTAAATATTTGAGTAAATCAGTAAAAGCTCACTCGCTTTTGGGAGATTATAATTTTAAAGAGTTTAAAAAATCAAAAAATCAATCGTACAAAACTCACTTTTCAAACAATGCTATATTTCATTATTCAGAGTCTTTAAATATTTATGATAAGAACTCTGAAATAAATAATAATATTGGTGTACTTAAATATCAGTCAGGTAATTTTAATGTCAGTATTTCTTATTTTAATGAGGCCATCAATTTAGCAAAAAAATCAGGACAGTCTAACATTGCTATGAGTAATTATTATTATAATTTAGCCTCTGCTTACGATAAACTAGAGGATTTTAATAACTCAATCTTAAATTTAGAAGATTGCTTAAATTTAGACGAAAAAAATATTGGAGCCTACGATAAATTAATGAAAATTTATTTTAATTTAAAACGCTATGAAGATGCCCTAAAAGTAAATATAAGAGTTTTAACACTTTATCCTAAAAATGACAAAATTATTTTAGCTGGCCAACAAATTGCAGAAGCCTTGTATGGAAAAGAAACAGACTATTATTTAAATTTAATTTTAGAAAAGGGATTAATTAATAAAAATAGCTTTGGCAAGCTAAAAGATGAAATCCTTTTTAAATAATAACTTCTATTTTTCATGAATCCAACTCCAAGAAAATTAGAAATTATTACAATAGCATCAGCTTTATTTAAAGATAGAGGCTTTAGTGCTGTTACGATGCGCGATATCGCCAAGGCAATGGGAATAAAAGCAGCCAGTCTATACAACCATATTAAAAATAAAGAGGAGATTCTTACCTTTATAATTATTTCATTAGCGGAAGAATTTATTAATGGAATCGATGAAATCAAAGAAGAAAACAATACTTGTATTGATAAATTAAAAAAAATTATAGCATTACATGTTGATATAGCAACGAGAAATACAAATGGTATGGCTTCCTTAAATAATGATTGGATGCATTTAAAAGATCAATTAGATTATTATTTAACTCTAAGAGTTAATTATGAAGATACTTTTAGAACAATAATTAATGAAGGAATAAAAAAAAATGAAATAA
>Ga0315320_10002653_pt1 | contig 14716 bp, 12 predicted proteins | sample M140m21515metaG_FD_203458 | JGI IMG/M metagenome (GOLD analysis project Ga0315320, IMG submission 203458) | Ammonia-oxidizing marine archaeal communities from Monterey Bay, California, United States - M1 40m 21515 | ecosystem: Environmental > Aquatic > Marine > Coastal | place: USA: California... | reverse complement strand
TTATACGGTCGAGCATCCGACATATGACTCCCTATGCGCCGACTTGAGCGGCAACTTCAGCAGCAAAATCATCGCTTCTCTTTTCGAGGCCTTCGCCCAGAACAAACCGGCTGAAACGACGGATTTTAATGTTCTCACCAATGGTGGCAATCGAGTCTTGAATGATTTGCTCTACCGTTTTCTCGTCGTTCTTCACGTACTTCTGCTCAAGCAAGCAGATGTCCTGGAACCACTTGTTCATGCGGCCCTCGACGATCTTCTCAGCGATATGCTCTGGCTTTCCTTCCTCGATGGTGCGCGCGAGTTGAACGGTACGTTCTTTCTCTGCCACATCAGACGGCACTTCGTCCCGACTCACATATTCAGGCCCGGAAGCCGCGATGTGCATCGCAATGTCCCGAATCAATCCTTGGAAGCCATCGTTCAAGGCCACAAAGTCGGTCTCACAGTTGATCTCGAGAAGCACTCCAATCTTTCCATTGGCATGGATATAAGATCCGACAAGACCTTCAGATGCAATGCGGCTCGACTTCTTCGCAGCGGATGAGATGCCCTTGGCCCGCAGCCAATCCATGGCTGCATCCAAATCACCATCCGTCTCTGTTAGAGCCTTTTTACAGTCCAAGATCCCGGCACCGGAGCGTGCGCGAAGCGTCTTAATATTCGTTGCTGTCGACATTTCGTATTCTCCTCGCCCAAAGGCGACGTTCGATAATTATTCTTCGTTGCCTGCCGCTTCTGCGGTCTCGGCAGCTTCAACAGGTGCTTCCTCAGCATCCGCATCGGCATCCGCTTCAGCGGTACCTCGGCGATAGATTTCAACGTTCTCGATGTCTGCTGAGCCCACTTGCGCTTTCTCAACGAATGCATCGCGGCCCGCATTTTGACCTTCAAGCGTTGCATCAGCAATCGCCTGTGTGAACAACTGAATGCTCTTGAGCGCATCGTCGTTACCCGGAATCACGTGGTCCACGTTCTCAGGGTCACAGTTGGTGTCACAAAGAGCCACAACCGGGATACCAAGCTTGTTGGCTTCCCGAATGGCAATGTACTCACGCTTGGGATCGATGACGAACATCGCACCAGGAAGGCCCTTCATCGCCTTGATACCACCCAACGACCGCTCCATTTTAGCAATCTTGCGTGTAAGGTCGAGTGCTTCCTTCTTGGTAAGCGCCTCAAACTTGCCCTCATCACGTGCCTTTTCAAGCTTGATGAGACTATCGATCGACTTTTGTACAGTCTTGAAGTTTGTGAGTGTGCCACCCAACCAGCGGTTGTTCACATAGAACATACCGGAGCGGCCAGCTTCCTCGGAGATGATCTCACGTGCAGCACGCTTGGTGCCGACGAACAGAACGCTCTGGCCGCGGGCTGCAGTCGCTTGAATAAAGCGAAGAGCGTCGTTGAGTTGACCCGCAGTCTTTTGAAGATCGATGATGTGAACACCATTCTTCTCGCCGTAGATGTACGGGCGCATGCGGGGGTGCCACAATCGAGTCTGGTGACCGAAGTGGACGCCTGCTTCGAGCAGGTCACGTAAAGAAACACTGGACATAATTGTCTCCAGTCGCCCGATTTTTTTCGGGCCTTTCGGGTTGAACGACCACCGGTTCACGTCACCCACCCGATTGCTCGGGCACCACCGGTGACGTTGTATTTTTCCGGTGTGAGAGTCTTCCCGAGAATTCGAGAAGCGACCCGCGTTTAATGCGGAGCTGGTAAATGTGCAATGTAGATCTGTGGCGCCATCGCCCGAATCTTACAATGAGCCCGCCGACCGCTTCGGCAGGAAGGCCCTATGACTGCGCATCAGATGCTGGCTTGGGAAGATGCCCCACCGCAGCACTTCTTCAGCTTCTTTCCTGAACCGCACGGACACGGATCATTTCGTCCGAGCCCCATCTCGGTTGCCATGGCCAATGCCGCAGCACCCGCAGCTGGACGCTGGACTTGAGGCTCCGGTGCAGGTGCAGGCGCGGCTACAGGCTCAGGTGCTGGGGCCGAAAGAGAACCCGTCTGAACCAGATTCTTCGCGGCTGACTTCGAGATCTCAGGGACCTCTTCCTCTTCAGCAATCTCCATACGGAGCAACTGAGACACCACAGCCTCGTCCCGGAGAGAGGTCATGAGCATATACATGTTCGTGCCCTCTTTCTTGTATTCAAGAAGGGGGTTTCTCTGTCCGTAGCCACGAAGACCAATGCCCTCGCGCAAGCGGTCCATTGCAAGCAAGTGGTCCTTCCAAAACTGATCGGTATGCTGCAGCAACAACATCCGCTCAATCTGGCGGGTGGCTTCCTCACCAAGCTCACCTTCCTGTGACTCATATGCCTGGACTGCATATTCAATGAGCATGGGTCGGATCTCTTCGGCGGCCATGTCCCTGAACTCGTCGTCGCTCAATTCATCGAAGCCGACACCGAACGTGGTTCCAATCCGCTCACGAAGCTTTCCAACCTCCCACATCTCTGGATGGAGGGCACCTGAGATGCACTCTTGCATCACGTCCACCACCAACCCGTCGATGGCATCCACAATCATGTCGCGTACATCTTCCCCTTTCAGGGCACGTCGGCGCATGCTGTAAACCGCTTTCCGCTGGAGATTCATAATGTCGTCATACTCCAACAGATTCTTACGAATATTGAAGTTGTGGCCTTCCACTTTCTTTTGAGCATTCTCAATCGAGCGGGTGATCCATCGGTGTTCGATGGGTTCATCGTCTTCGAGACCCATTCGCTCCATCCAACCCACAATCTTGTCTGATCCGAAAATACGAAGCAGATCATCTTCCAACGACAGGAAGAAGCGTGAGGAGCCCGCATCACCTTGTCGGCCAGAGCGACCACGAAGCTGGTTGTCGACACGACGCGACTCGTGACGCTCCGTTCCGATGATTCGCAAGCCACCGAGTTCCAGCACCTTGGCCTTCAACGGTGCTGACTCCACCTTCGCGGCGTCGAGCGCTGTTTCAAATGTCGCCTCGTCTACGTCCGCGCCCACCTTCTGACGGGCAAGGAACTCAGGGTCTCCACCCAACTTGATATCGGTACCACGTCCAGCCATATTGGTGGAAATGGTCACCGCACCGAGGGCGCCAGCCTGGGCGACAATCTCGGCCTCCCGAGAGTGGTTCCGAGCATTCAAGACCTCGTGAGGGATGTCGCGATGCCGCAACAGTCGCGAGACAATTTCTGACTTCTCAACGCTCACTGTACCCACCAAAACGGGCTGTCCACGCTCGTGACATGCAGCGATGTCATCCAACACAGCCATGTATTTTTCAGACTGGGTCTTGTAGACAATATCGTCCTGATCATTGCGGACAATGGGCTCGTTGGTCGGCACGACTGTCACGTTCAGGTTGTAGATTTGCTGGAACTCTTCCTCTTCCGTCGCCGCCGTTCCAGTCATACCCCCGAGCTTCTTGTACATGCGGAAGTAGTTCTGGAATGTGATGGACGCATAGGTCTGACTTTCCGGCTCAACCTCAAGCTTCTCTTTGGCCTCAATGGCTTGGTGAAGTCCATCCGACCAGCGACGGCCCGACATCAAACGACCTGTGTGCTCATCCACGATGACCACCTTGCCGCCTTGAACAACGTAGTCACGGTCCCGCTTAAACAGCGTGTGTGACCGAAGAGACTGATTCACATGGTGCAGTACTTCCATGTTTTGCGCATCGTACACATTGTCCACACCAAGCCGCTCTTCTACCCGGTCCACTCCGGAATCGGTCAGATTTACGGTGCGAGACTTTTCATCCACAGTGTAGTCAATGTCAGCCTGCAACAGCGGAATGACACCATCGATGATCGTGTAGCGTTCAACATCGGTACTGGCAGGACCAGAGATAATCAGCGGAGTCCGTGCCTCATCCACAAGAATGGAGTCCACCTCATCGACGATGGCAAAGTGATGGCCGCGCTGAACAAAGTCTTCTGCCCGGAACTTCATGTTGTCCCGAAGATAATCGAACCCAAACTCGTTGTTCGTTCCGTAGGTGACGTCCGCCTCGTAGGCCGCTTGCTTGATGGTCGCGTCGCGTTCCTGCGAAAGAATCTTACCCACAGACAAACCGAGGAATTGATAGATCTTGCCCATCCAATCTGCATCCCGTGACGCCAAGTAGTCATTGACCGTGATCACGTGGACACCTTCGCCCGACAGTGCGTTCAGATAGACAGGAAGGGTCGCCACAAGGGTCTTCCCCTCACCGGTTCGCATCTCTGCGACATTACCGTGATGCAACACCACTCCGCCCATCAGCTGCACATCAAAGTGTCGCATTTCGAGCACCCGTCGACCGACTTCACGTACGACAGCGAAGGTCTCTGGGATCAGGTCGTCGATGGGCTCGCCATTGGCAATTCGTTCACGAAACTGCGGCGTGAAAGCCTGAAGCTGTTCGTCGGAGAGTGCCATCATTTTGGACTCGAGGCTGTTGATTTGACTCACCAGCGGACGATAGGACTTCAGTTCTCGCTCGGAGCGAGTACCCATAAACTTAGCTATAAAATTATCGAAAGCATTCATGTCGTTATTCTCGGACTGCCTCTTCAGGGGGCAGAACGGCTGTTAGCCCGCTGACCAAGCTTTCGCCTGGGCAGATAGGCCATTGGGTTGACTTTCTGGTCATCGACCATGACTTCAAAGTGGAGATGAGGCCCTGTAGATTGACCGGTTGTACCCACCGTAGCAATCACCTGGCCCTGTTGCACAACCTGACCCGGCTTTACATAGACCCGGTTGTTGTGGGCGTAGCGAGACTTGACTCCGTATCCGTGGTCGATCTCTACAAGTTTACCGTATCCACCTGTATAGGTCGCACGCTCCACGACGCCGGATGACGCGGCACGGACCTTGGTGCCCCTGGGGGCTGAGATATCGACACCAGAGTGGAACTTCCAAACCCGAGTAAAAGGAGACCGACGGTATCCAAATCCAGACGTGAAATGACCCTCTACAGGCCATATCGATGGGTAGGCGGAGCGACGAGCCTTGGCATCCTCTGCGGATTCCACCATCAATCCAACCTCAGGCTCAACATCACGAGCGAGTTGAAGCAAGTGCTCCGCCCGCTCTTGGACATCCTGAGACCACGCATCTACCGGGCTCATAAAGACAGGGGACAATTCCAACCCATCGAGTTCATGCATGGGTTCGCCGAAGTCCCCGCTACTCGGGTCTACATCGAGTTCTACGACCGCATCTTCTGGAGCCAACTCGTCCGCAGACGCTTCGTCTACATCCACAGGGCCGTACCCAGAAAAGCCTTGGCGACGAAGCTCATCCAACTGCTGATCATACATTCGTAGGCGCCGGAGCTGGTCTTCGACTTCTCCGAGAGTGCGCTCGATGTCCTGTAGACGACTCTTCAGGGTCAGGTTCTCTTCCAACAGAGAATCACATGCCTTGGATTTTGGCATGCTCGCGCCCATCATCCACAAGCCCGCAATCGAACAGGACAGGGCGATAACACCCGACATTGCCATCCAGCGAACCTGCCGAAGCGAGAGTGACAACTGACGAACAGACCCCCGTCCGCCTTGCGGCACCCACATCAGCGTGTAGCGCCTTTGCGCCACATCTTTGCTCTTATCGCCCATCTAGGCGACCTCATCGATCCGTACGACGACGACAGTGATGTTGTCATCGCCACCTCGCTCACAAGCCATCTCAATCATCTGACGAGCAGACCCTTGAGGGCCATAGTCGAGCACACTTTCACCAATTTCGGCAGTCTCAATAAAGTTGGACAAGCCATCCGAACACAGGACGAAAATGTCTCCTCGACGGATAGCACGAACCCCGAGGTCAATCTCTACATCGTCCATGAAGCCCAATGAACGCGTGATGATGTTCTTGAGCTTATGATTCTTGGCTTCTTCCTCAGTGATGAGCCCGGCACGTACCCGCTCATTTACCAACGAATGGTCTTCAGTGATCTGCTCGATTCGGCCATCGCGTACCAAGTACCCGCGTGAATCTCCGACATGCGCCATAAATGCGTTTCCGTTGTCGACCAACAACGCCAAACAGGTGGTTCCCATTCCCTGATATTCAGCGTCTTCTTGGGCACGCTCGTAGATGCGTTTACCAGCAAGTCGAATCGAGTAGCGGAGTTTCTCACGCACGACCTCGACCCGGCTGGCCCCCTCTTCCATTTCAAAATCTTCTTGATCCGGACGAATCTCAATCGTGGTCAATACCTCTTCCACAGTATTGACGGCAATCGCTGATGCAAACTCTCCGCCCGCATGGCCACCCATGCCATCGCAAACCACAAAAAGATTCAGCTCATCATTGATGAGATAATTATCTTCGTTGTTGGTCCGCTTGACACCGACGTCAGTCATTCCGCAAGAAGTGATGCGCATTGAATCGATTCCGTGGTTTGCGGGAGGGCAGTAGTCACACCGGTTTTATCCTGCGCGCGCGTACGCGAGAACGCGGGGTTTTACCCCTTCAAGAGCCCGATGTCGAGCGAACACCGCTCGATTCATTCTCCCAAACGATGAATCGCCATAGACAATCTTTGAAATTCATCCAGCGTCAACACAGCCGGACGAACCGTGGGAGCTATCCCTGCATCGGCAATCGCAGCATCAGCGACGTCACGTGAATAAGTCGCCGAAATATTATTGCGCAACGTCTTTCTGGGTTGCACAAAAGCACCGCGAACAACCGCATCAAACACCGCCACTGGCGCATCCCCAATTGTTGGCTTGGGACGAATTTTAAACTCCACAACTGCCGAATGTACCCGGGGAGGTGGGTGGAATGCTCCCGGCGGCACCCGTATTCGAATCTTCGCTTCCGCCCGGGCTTCCGTGAACACCGATAATGACCCCCGCTTTCGGTCTCCAGCAGGAGCCACAAAGCGTTCCGCAACCTCTTTTTGTACCATCACCACCAGTTGGTCAAACACATCTGGTCGCTCGAGCATTCGGGTAATCATGCGGGTCGCCGCATTGTACGGAAGGTTCGCAACGCACCGCCAACCGCTGCCACTCAGGTGTTCATCAAACACCAACTTGGCCGCATCGGTCTCGATGAGATTCACTTCTGGCAAGCGCTCTCGGATGAAAGCCGCCATGTCGCGGTCCAATTCGACTGCAGTGACCGAAGCTCCCGAACCGACAAGCGCTTCGGTCAAAATCCCAAGACCGGGTCCAATTTCCAATACCGTAGAACCCGGGCCGACCTGTGCCACATCCAGAATGTTCTGAACGATGCCGCTGGACGCAAGAAAGTGCTGACCAAAGCGTTTCTTGGCTCGCTGCTCTAGCGCCTTCAAGAGGGTAGCCGGATGACTCATTCCACTCCTGGTGTCCACTGGGCACGGGCTGCACGTTCGAGACCATGCGAACCACCTTGCAGCAAGTGAAGGCGACCCGCATGAGCAATCATTGCAGCATTGTCGGTACACCGGTGGCGCGGTGGCAAACGAACATCGAGAGGTAAGGCTTCCATCGCTGCCCGCAACTGGCTGTTGGCCGCAACACCACCAGCCATCGTAATGCACCGCACGCCTGTCTCATCTGCGGCACGCATGACCCGATTGGTCAGCACATCCACCACGGCCTGCTGGAACGAGGCACATATGTCCTGATCAGGGGCCCGTTGCGGTGAGACTGTGTGGGTTCGAACCGCGGTCTTCAAACCGGAAAAACTCATATCGAGGGCGCGCGTCCCCTTGTGACCAGATGGTGTCCTCGGTGGACGCACCTTGGGCTGTGGGCGTGGAAGCGAAACCCGCGTAGGGTCTCCGTTGACCGCCAGTCGATCAACTTCAGGCCCACCGGGATAGCCAAGCCCCAGCATCCGAGCGACTTTATCAAACGCCTCCCCTGCCGCATCGTCCACCGTTTCACCGAGTACCGTGTATTGGCCCACAGCTTCGGCCAAATATAAACTGGTGTGTCCACCCGAAACCACCAACGAAAGAAATGGAAACTCTGGTCCATCCTGCTCGATCGTCGCCGACAACAAGTGTCCTTCGAGGTGGTTGACCCCAACAAACGGCACACCCCAGCCAGCAGCAGCCGACTTCCCGAAGCACAACCCCACCAAAACAGCCCCAATCAATCCTGGGCCTGCGGTGGCCGCAACCGCGTCTGGCCGCTCGATGCCCGCGCGCTCGAGGGCAGCATGAACGGTCGTCACAATTTTTTCGGCATGGGCACGCCCCGCCAGCTCGGGAACCACACCGCCGTATTCTTTGTGAACTTCCTGGGTATGAACCACATCGGACATGACACCGTCGGGACCCACAACACTGGCTGCGGTCTCGTCACAACTGGTCTCTATGCCCAATACAATCATTTGAAGCCTTCACCCGCAGCAGCCCACTGCGCAATGCTCAGTGTGTGACCTTTTTCAAGTACGCCTCGTACTCAAAGCGACCCTCGTCTTTGATCCCATCGTGGCACTGCTCGCATGTCTGACTCGAAACGTTCCGAACAATATTGGCCCTCGAAGGACCTGCCACATGGTTTTTACCCGGACCATGACAACTCTCGCACCCCACATTGTACAGACCGTCCGCTTCGCTGGGATGCTGCGGACCTTCGGGGTGGTGAGCGCCGGTCACATGGCACGACCAGCAATCCAAGTCCTGACTCCGCTGCTCTCGAATCAGCGTAGACCAGGCATACGCATGCGGCGTAGATTTCCATTGGGCATGCTGCTCGGTATGACATCCGAGGCATGCTCGATCGCCAACAAAAGGTCCTTTCAACTTCACAGGCGTCGACCGTGATCGGACCGGCTTTACCGTCTCGAGTCGCGACTTCATCACAGCCAATTTGTCCTGAACTGCAGCATTCTCTTTTACGCTTTCATCCAATGGAGCCAACTGGTTGGCGACTTGATTGCGTGGGGGGGCCACCGCTCCTTGTAAGGACGTACGCTTGGCCTGCGCTGTTTGCAGTTCCGCATCCAATCGCCGTAAACGTTGTTCTGCACGAACCCGTGAACCGTCGTCACCCACAGCGGCCACCCGATCCCTGGCACGGTTTCTTCGGTCCTCAAGCGTCTTGATTTGTTGTGCAAGTTCAACCTCTGCACCCTGCACTTCGAACCCTTTGGCACCAGGCACCATCTGAAACTCTGCAATCCCCAGTTTTTTCCCTCGTGTTCCCGGTGCAAGTTGAATCGCATGACCACCCAGAGAGACGGGTCGACTGATTTGCTTGCGACCATGCCCATTGACCACCACATCAATTTCAGGTACCGAACGAACGATGGCCTCATCCTCTTCAGCTGGCTGATGGGACAAGAGCACATACACATCGGCTTCCCCCAAGGATGCCACCGCCGCGGAAACCGCAGGAATGGTCGATGAGGCTGCACATGGACCGGCAAGCTTGGGCCCAACCACGCCAATGAATGCAATGCGAAAGCCACCACGCTCCACAATACGCCCGGGCATGAGCGGCCAATCAGGGCACTTCAAATTCGCCGCCATGTAGGGGAGGTTGTGAATGGTCGCGGCCTCCATCAACCAGTCAAGACCCAAAGCCAAGTCCCCCTCTCCGGGAACCATGGCATCGATCCCGCCGTCCGTGTACACATCAAATTGAAGCGATGCTTTCTCTCGCTGTTGGGACAAGCGATCCGAACTCACCACGGAAGACTTCCAGGTCAAGTCACCTGCATCGACCACAAAAGTGGTGTGGGCCTTCTGAGTTTGTTCAAGGATTGTTGCTCGCCTGGACAGACCGCCCATGGGATTTTTTGGTCAACCACAGGGTTCGATCTCGCCATGAACACTGGCGGTGTACACCAAGGAGAACGCAGTCTTGTCCGAGGCTGGAACCGGGGGGCGTTCAACCGTCGTACAGGCAAGTAATACGAGCAACCAAATCAAGGGGTATCCGCCTGTTCTGTGGTTTCAATACGCTCTTGCCGAGACGCTTTTTCTGCATCCTTTGCTGCCTTGCGGCCCGACTCGCGAACGAGATCTCTCACGACCTCTAAAACACCCATATTTACCAGGTATACCGACCGCTCAGCTTCAATCATGGCGTAATACCGGGGGTGCTCATTGCCTTCCGGATCCACGAGAGGCTCGCCTTGGCCACCGATTCGGATCACCCGAAGATTGTCATCTCGGTCACGCAATTCGATTCGTGCCCTCGGTTCGTCCAAACCAAACACAGCCAAGTCTTCCGGCGCATCTGCAACAAAGTTGTCGACTTCAAGTTCAGCGAAACGCCGCGCCACCCGCTTGGGTGTACTGCCAGAAACCGGAACACCGTCGCTCCACACCCATTGCTCAGCAGCATATCGAACATGCCCCTCTCCGCTCAGGTCATGGTCTGCACCAGCACGAAGAACGGCATCCACCGCCACAACATCTTCTGTACGCAGCTGGACCACTCGGCGGTTCCGAAACGATGTAGGGTCGGTCGAAAACTCTTCCAACATCCCGCTTCTCGCAACGAAGACGGTGTCTCCATCGTCCATCAGCACATACGCCAGTACATCGTGGCTACGCGCGCCGGATGCTGGGTTTCCAACGCGAATTCTCAGGGACTCTCGGCTGGCAAAACGAACCGTAATGTCTGCCCTCGGTTCAGCGAGACCCAAGCGTTCAATGTCTCCGGGCTGTAGAGGTTCAAAGCGCACAGCCTTCATGGCGCTCACTCGTCCCATGAGTCGCCGTGCCTGGTCATGATCTGCATCGAGCTCAATCGGAGAACTCATGGCCCAGCTTCGCTCACCCTCACGGGTCAGTTCAAGCGTATAGTTGGCCTCTGGCAACCGAAGCACGGCTGTAATGCCCGTCACATCTTTTGAGTCAAAGCTGGCAAAGCGCCGTTCGCGAAACTCATCGAGCGTGAGACTGTAATAGTCTACGGCCGCTTTCTTGACGGTATAGATTTGCTCTGATGCTTTCGGTTGAATGTAGTAGCTGACACTCGTGGGGTTCGGATCGCCCACATCAAAGGACACTTGCTCGCCATCCCGCAGGGTGAGAATGACATGAATCGCGTTCTCGCCCAAACCATACAGACTGAGATTGTCGGCATCTTCAACCACGCTGGCACGGGCCGTCAGGTCGTGCAGTTGATGCTTGACCCGGTTCACCATCGAGCGGCCTGCTTCGTGTCCCGTCCCCTCAATGACCCACTGACCATCGCGTTCAGTCAACACCACAGAGTCACCCTCGGGGCGCTGCACTTCGACCCGGGTCAGTTCATGCTTCTCGAACTGAAACAGTTGTGGATTTCCAACCGGGTCAGGGGCAAACATCGCGGGCTTAAACAGCCAAACCAATGCCCCCACAACCACCAAAACAAACAGGGCCAAGCCCGTGCCACGAAACGCCTTCATCGTCCCCTCCGGCTCATTCGAACCGCAAAGCCCAGGAGTACAATGAGGCCGGGAAGAATTCCCATACTGATCCAGCGCAACGAACCCAACTGCTCCTGGGTAATCGCCAATCGCCGTACCTTCTGGCGACGAGCGCCAACCGAAGCCACGCGTGCATCGGCTCCCGACAACCAATGAACGGCATCGAGCGCAAATGTGCCATTTCCAGGACCACCCGAGAACAGGCCATTGCTCAAGAAATCACTATCGCCCACCACCAGTACCCGGGCGACGGGCTTGCCGATGCGGACCCAGCCAGCCCCCGGTCGAATCTGTACTGCGATCGCGAGGTCAACGGCGCCCAATTCATCCAGACCCACATCATAAGAAGGCGCGCCATTTCGAAGTTCTCCCCCCCGCTCAATCCATCCGGAGCGACTGGTGCGTAGAACCGACGAAACACGAATGCCGTCTGGAAGCGGATCTGTGACGGTGAGCGGGGCCACATGCGACAGCACCGGCGTGAGTTTGCCCGCCCGAAGTCCTTGCGTCATCTCATGAGACTGAATCCGCGGGATAGGCCGATCCCAAAATGGAAACACCACCTGAGTATCGAGAGCAACGCCGGAAGGTACTCCAACTCCCATCCGCGTCAGGATATTGGGCACAGGAGTACCGGGATCGACAGCAAGGAGCATACCCCCACCTCGACTGAGGTAGGTCACCAAAGCATCGGCTTCGTGGTCGGTCCACTGACCGTCTCCACCCGCCACCAACACCATGGCGGCATCGTCCGGAACAGAGGGGACATCACTGCCGCGCTGGGTTGAAATCAAATCCAACGTTTCCACATCATAGCGCTCAACATCCAGCGCATCCGCAAGGTCAGCCAGCCCACTCGGTCCCCGGTCCTCAGGGTCTGACTCACCATGCCCTTGAAGCACATAGACAACCTGACGCCGAGGGGTATGAAGCTGTGAAAAGCTACGTGCGAGCGAAGTTTCACCAAGGAACAAGACCCGCCGGTCTGCACCTCGACCGGACTTCCTGAAGAGTTCGCGTGAACGAATATCCACTCTATCTGAACCCCGTTGAACCACCACATGACTGTATTGCGTCACTCCCATGCGTTCCGCGGTGAGCCGCTCCTTATCAAAATCAACAAACCGCCATTTCACCACACTGCTATGGGCATCTATTTCCAATAGCAGATCTTTTAGGGACCGGTTTTTGAAAGCAGAATCCGCCTCTCCTCTCTGCGCTGAGAACGCCGTAATTTCAACGGGCTCACCATCGCTATCTAGCAAGGACAGCTTGGCGAGCATGTCGGCTGTAAGCGTATTTCTTCCTTCATCTGTGAGATCCCAACGCACGCGGCTTTCCGATGCCAGAACATACAGTAGGCCCAGAATCACGACGCCCATCACTGTGACAAGTGTGGCATTGGATCCATAGGTCAGGCGACGGCGCCAACTCTGATTCATCTCCACCTCCGACTTTCTACAGAACGCCAGGTGAGGAAGAGAAAACCAACCGAGATCAGCAGGAACCAAACGACATCCGCTGAATCAACGATGCCTTTTGAGAACCCGTCGATGTGCGTCAGGATGGCCAACTCCCGCAACACCACACGAAGCCAATCCGATTCGACCATTTCAGACACGGTACCGGCCAACCAAAATGGCAGAAGAACCAACACGCCCAAAAATCCGGCAGCCACGGGTTCGTCCGTCAAACTTGACGCGAACAAGCCCGCAGAAACAAATGCCATGCAGCACAAGCCCAACCCCAGATAGCTGGTCGCAATGACGCCCCAATCTGGCTCACCGTAGTAGGCCAAAATGGCAGGAAACAACAGCGTTCCAACAAGCAGCAATCCACACAAGGCCACACTCGCTGACCACTTACCAACCAGCAGCGCCCACAGGGGCACGGGCGCCGTCATCATGAGCTCGAGTGTCCCATTTCGTTCTTCTTCTGCGAAATGACGCATGGTCAGCATGGGAAGCAAGAACATGAGGGCAATACTGAGATTGCCCATCATCACCCGAAGGCTCGCCTCTCCCGACATGGCAACACCCAAGTAAAAGAAGAGGCCCGCCAAAAACAAAAACGCCGCCAGAAATACCGTTGCCAAGGGGCTCACAAAATAGATGTGGAGCTCCTTTTTAAAAATGGCAAATGCTGCATTCATCGTTCTGCACCCACAAGATGGAGGAAGGCTTCTTCCAGATTTGGCGCATGCTTCTCCATGGCGCGCACTTGCCAACCGTTCCCCGTCGCCAATCCAGCGATGGCCGTTCTGGGGTCTGACGGGGCCCGAACATCAAGGGTCGTGACACCATCGGCTTCACCAATAGGCTCGACCTGCTGAACGCCCACCAATGCACCCACCTCTGTGGCTACGTGAACCCCATTTTGCGCACACAGTTCAACCCGGTATCGCACGCCATCTCCCACCCGGCCGCGCAAGCCATCGAGGGTATCGTCCGCCACAATCTGACCACCATCGATCACGATGGCCCGCTCTGCAAGAGCCTCCACCTCGGATAAAATATGCGTCGACAAAATAACGGTTCGATCCTCCGCCAGATTTCTCACAAAATCTCGAATCCCAACCACCTGCCGGGGATCTAAACCACTGGTTGGCTCGTCCAAAATTAACACTGCTGGATCATGAATGATGGCCTGGGCCAATCCCACTCTCTGTCGGTAGCCTTTCGATAATGAACCCAAAATGCGATTTTCCCACCCACTGAGACCAACCCGCTCCATCACGTCGCCCACGCGGCGAACCTGTTCCGAACGGGGCACCTCACGAATCTGCGACACGAAGCGAAGGTACGACCCAATGGTCAACTCAGGGTACAGCGGCGGTGTCTCAGGCAAGTACCCGATCCGACGCCGCACAGACATTGGATCATCGAAAACATCGTGACCTGCAATCGATGCGCGCCCTCCCGAGCAGGGAATAAACCCTGTAAGCATGCGCATTGTGGTGGTTTTGCCAGCACCGTTTGGCCCAATAAAGCCCACCACCTGCCCCACATTGATCTCAAAAGAAATAGAGTCAACGGCAGTGAACGCCCCGAATCGTTTCGTAAGTTGGTCGACAGCAATCATGGGTTCAGGTTCCAGTGCAGCAGAAAATACTGCGGCTGGAGTGTAATGAGCCCGCAGCAAAGGGTAAAGACACGGAGGATGTGCATTTTATTTTCCCCATTGCTGTGGCTCCTCTGGATCGCTCCCGTGCACAGCAAACAGCCACCAACTTCTGTGCGGGTAGATAGGGTTGTCGCTACCGTCGGCGGCGCTGTTGTCACTGAATCAGACATTCGTTTGCACAGCGCACTCGCAGATTTAGATCCTTCGTTTGTGCCGATACTTCAGC
>Ga0315320_10002650_pt1 | contig 14738 bp, 5 predicted proteins | sample M140m21515metaG_FD_203458 | JGI IMG/M metagenome (GOLD analysis project Ga0315320, IMG submission 203458) | Ammonia-oxidizing marine archaeal communities from Monterey Bay, California, United States - M1 40m 21515 | ecosystem: Environmental > Aquatic > Marine > Coastal | place: USA: California... | reverse complement strand
GCAGCGGTAGCGGTTCAGGCAGTGGTTCAGGCAGCGGTAGCGGTTTAGGTAGCGGCTCTTCGAACTCATCTTTCTTTGCTTATGCGAGCAACAAGGTGGGTGTTGGTAGCGCTCACACCTGCGGAATCCTTGACAACGGCGACCTCAAATGTTGGGGATGGGACGGTTGGGGCTATGGACAGTTGGGCAATGGTGGAAACGGTGACGCCGATGAACCCTCATCCACACCGATCGACCTCGGTGCGAACCGAACAGCCGTTGCAGTATCTAATGAGGGTTTACACACCTGTGCCATCCTTGACAACGGCGACCTAAAGTGTTGGGGGATTGACGACTATGGGCAGTTGGGCGATGGGGGGACCAACACTAACATCAACGCACCTTCATCCACAGCGATCGACCTCGGTGCGAACCGAACAGCCGTTGCGGTGTCTGCTTCACGTCACCACACCTGTGCCATCCTTGACAACGGCGACGCGAAGTGTTGGGGACAGTATGGGCGTTTGGGCTATGTTGGAAGCAGCACTGACACCACCGATATACCCTCATCCACACCGATCGACCTCGGCCCAGGCCGAACGGCCGTTGCGGTGTCTGCTGGGAGTGCCCACACCTGCGTCATCCTCGACAACGGTGTCCTGAAGTGTTGGGGAGGTTCTTACGGTTTGACTCCAACTACGGTGATCGGTCGCAGCACGGGCCAAGCGGTCGTCGCGGTGTCTACAGATTATACCCATATCTGCGCCATCCTTGACAACGGCGACCTGACGTGTTGGGGATCTGATAACTACGGTCAGTTGGGCGATGGGGGGAGCAACACCGACACTAGTGGCCCCTCGTTCGCTGTGGATGAAGGTGCGTTGATCACAGCGATCGACCTCGGTGCGAATCGAACGGCAGTTGCGGTGTCTGCTGGATATTCTCACACCTGCGCAATCCTTGACAACGGCGATATGAAGTGTTGGGGACGGGACAACTATGGACAGTTGGGCGATGGTGGAAGCGACACTAACACCGATGCACCCTCATCAACACCGATCGACCTCGGTACTAACCGAACGGCCGTTGCGGTGTCTGCTGGGGATTCCCACACCTGCGCAATCCTTGACAACGGCGACATGAAGTGTTGGGGGGCTGATTACAAAGGACAGTTGGGCGATGGTGGAAGCGACACTGACCAAGCCTCACCGGTTTTAGTTAACGGAAGCAACACCTGGAATTCCAGCACCGAATCGAGTAGAATATTTGGCAGCTGCGTTGACGGTGGCTCGGGAAACCCTGGAGCCTACAATGGCTGCGGAGACGTTTGGATGGTCGGGAATTTCAACAGCTATGCTTCTCATGATGGTGAGATCGGACATGGCTCAGAAATTTATGGTATGCTGGTAATTGGTGATACCTTCTTCTTCCGATGTATGTGCGATGAATCACCTATGGGGTTGTACAAGAGCGATGGAACCGAGCACGGCACCGTGTTGGTCAAGAACATTCGTCAAGGAGGCTACTCTAATCCAAATGATCTGATAGCCGTTGGCGACACCTTGTTTTTCAAAGCAGACGATGGAATCCACGGCAGAGAGCTGTGGAAGAGCGATGGAACCGAGAATGGCACCGTGTTGGTCAAGGACATCGTTAACGGAAGCGCTGGAATAATGGGTGTGGGTACGGAGAACCAAGCGGTCATTGGCGACACCTTGTTTTTCAGAGCAGACGATGGAATCCACGGCAGAGAGCTGTGGAAGAGCGATGGAACCGAGAATGGCACCGTGTTGGTCAAGGACATCAATCCAGGAAGCAACACTTGGGGGCCCAACAATGCCGATGTCCGCGACTTCAATGTGATAGGCGAAACTCTGTATTTCTTTGCCACTACTGGATACTCGGGAAGTGTATCCCAAGATTTGTGGAAGAGCGATGGAACCGAGAATGGCACAGTGATGATCAAGCAGTTCCATTACATTTGGGATTTGACAGTTGTTGGCGACACGCTCTTTTTCGATGGTAAGGATAAAAATAGCACCGGTAACTCACTGTGGAAGAGCGATGGAACAGCCTCAGGTACCGTGATGGTCAAGGATATTTCGGGGGAGAATGCGTCCTATTACGACAAGGACCTCGCCCATTTCACCGCCTTCGGCGATACCCTCTACTTGGCCGCCAACGATGGAATCCACGGCAGAGAGCTGTGGAAGAGCGATGGAACCGAGAATGGCACCGTAATGGTCAAGGACATGAATCCCGGTAGTGCCGATGGTTTTCCTTATACGTCGTCTCAGGATTACACATTGATGACTGTCGTCGGCGAACATCTGATGTTCCGAGCCGATGACGGGACCCATGGTATTGAGCTGTGGAAGAGCGATGGAACCGAGTCAGGCACTGTGATGGTCAAGGATATTTGGAATGGAAGTGACACCAGTAATCCATGGGCCACGAATGGCAAGGGTATCCAGCAGTTCCAAGCCTTGGGCAATACTATTTTCTTCATGGCAAATGACGGCATCCATGGCGCAGAACCGTGGCAGAGCGATGGAACCGAGTCAGGCACATTCATGATTCGAGACATCAATCCTGGTAGCGCCAATTCGGTCCCAAACACCTGGGAAGTCTTAGGCACAAATGTCTTTTTCGTTGCCACTTTACCGATGTACGGACGAGAATTGTGGGCTTTGGACCCAGCCAACATCACTGGTCTCGGCGGAGGCTCAGGCAGCGGTAGCGGTTCAGGCAGTTCCCAGTCCGAGTACATCCACTTCAGAATGGTCAGCCTCGCTGACTCGGACGGGGACGGTCTCCCGGACGAGCTGCCAGGGGACTACAACCCGGCGGAGGGACCGACCCCCGGCCTCGTCGCAGACGATGACGACGACGACGACGGGTTCTCCGACTACGACGAGCTGGCTTTGGGCACTGACCCGAAAAGCCCGGAAAAGCGGATCGTCCCGAGCGTAGAGGGGACGGGCCTGTACACCGGCCAAGCCATGACCAACATCACCTTCCAGTACGACGCCAGTACGGCAAGCGACTCAGGCAGCGACATGACCAACGTCAATGGTGCAACCTGCAGCGTTTCACCCTCACTTCCAACCGGCTTGTCCATCGACAGCAGCACGTGCACCATCAGCGGCACGCCGACGGTCGATACGAGCAACACGAGCTACACGGTCATTGCCGTGATTGACGCGGTGAGCTACCGGGGAATATTCTGGCTCTCTCCTCTCGATTCCGACATGGACGGAGTCCCGGATATATACGACGCCTTCCCGCTGGACCCATCCGCCAGCAAAGACACCGACGGTGATGGCATGCCGGATGAGTTGACTGGACCATCCACCTCCGAACCGCCTCTGATTGAGGATCAGGACGACGACAACGATGGAATCGACGATGCTGCCGAGGCATCCTCCGACCCAGCTACCGACCCGCTCGACCCGGACACTGACGGCGACGGGCACTGCGACGGGCCGAACGAGGACCCAGGGGTCTGCCAGGCAGGCCCCGACGCCTTTCCCCTCGACCCGACTGAGTGGCTGGACACCGACGGCGATGGGATTGGCAACGAGGCCGACACGGACAGCGACGGTGACGGCGTCGATGACGCCCTGGACGCCTTTTTCCTCGACCCGACTGAGTGGCTGGACACCGACGGCGACGGGCTCGGCAACGAGGCCGACACGGACGACGACGGCGACGGGCTCGAGGACGCGAGCGAGACCGACACCGGGACCTACGTCGACGGCTCGGACACGGGCACGGACCCAATGAACCCCGACACCGACTCGGATGGGGTCTGCGACGGCCCCAACGCCGTCCCGCCGATATGCCTAGCAGGACCGGACGACAACCCACACGGGTCGAACTTCGGCGGTAGCTTCTACGGATTGAGGAACTCACAGACAGTGGGCTTCCAACCGTCCGGTAGCGCAGCACCTGGAACGACCTACGAAGTATATCCTGAACTCCCCGCGGGGATTGCTCTGGATACAGCGACCGGCATGATCACCGGAACGCCGACAGAACCGATGGGGAACACGACGTTCAACCTGTGGGCGAACCAGACAGACGGGACTTCGCTCAGAACGACCTTCCTGTTCGAGGTCCTTGAAGACACCGACGGCGACGGACTTCCGGACGAGCTACCGGACTACTACGACTCCATGATTGGAGGCCTCGTTGAAGACACCGACGATGACAATGATGGTATCTTGGATCTAGATGAGGATTCAGCAGGTACCGACCCACTGAACACCGACACTGATGGCGATGGTGTTTGCGATGGACAAATGTCACCGATCGATAGCGATTGCACGGTAGTAACTGATGATGAGGATGATAATGATAATGGAGAATCTAGTAACATGTGGTTCTTCTGCTGCCTGATTTTCCTTCTATTGTTACTATTGGCGCTGTTGATTGGACGTGACAGGGTAATGGACTTGGTACTAGTCGGTCCTGAGCCGGAGAACACATCATCAGAACCTCAGTTTATCGGCGGTACAGGTACTAAGGAAGATCCATTTGTCCTTGTTACTGCTGAAGGATTGAAACCTGGTGAATCAGTAATTAGCATGGAGACAATCACGATAAACAGCATGTCGAAGATTAATGTAGATATGATCGACTTTAACCAAGAGATAAACGGCAATCGCTTCGGAATTCGTGAAAATAATAACGATGGATCTTCTACCCGAGTTATCGCAGTTAACGATAATGGTGAGATAATAATCAACATGGTTTTCAATGATAACACTGGTAATCCGACCTACGAAGGAGGAGAATTTACCGGGTCATTAAAGCTCGGAAGGGCAAGCGTATATCTATCTTGGACGGTGAATATAAAACCCGATAAGAAGAAACTCAAAGAAATACAGAAGCAAAGAGAAATTGATGAAAAGGCTGCTAAGATGGCCAATGAGGAAGCCGCTGCGGCTACTCTGCTTGCTAAGGAAGAACAAGAGAAAGCTGCCAAGAAGGCCGAAGAAGATGCCACTGCTCTGCTTGCTAAGGAAGAACAAGAGAAAGCTGCCAAGAAGGTAAACGTATCCGAGCCGGTTAACAAAGAAGAGAAGAAGAAGGCGGAACTTGAACGTGTCAAGGAGCGGGCTAGTACTATCGACTTTGGAACTCTGGGCGTAGCATCCTCATCAGAATTGAAGAATGAAGTCAATGAAGGTGCTAATACTCTTGAGGTTGCTAATGCATCCGAGTTCGCTGATAGCGGTTCCGCAAGGATCAGCGATTCCGAAGGTACTTCGGTCATCGCTTGGACTGGGAAGGAAGGAGATGTACTAATCGGAGTCTCAGGGGTGAATAGAAGATTCGCCGCTGCATCGATTGTCCTAGCTAAGGACGATTTACAGGTCATCAAAGGCATTGGACCATTCCTAGAAGAGAAGTTGAATGCGCTGGGGATAACGACCTATCGCCAAATTGCCAATATGGATTCAAAACTTGAGGAAGAGGTCAACGAAGCGATAGAGTTCTTCCCGGGCCGAGTAAAGAGAGATCAATGGGTTACGCAGGCTAAGATACTACTCGGCGAGGACATTAAGCTTGACGAAAAAGCCCTCAAAAAGACCGAGGAGTTACAGAGGGTTGCAGCCAATGCTGATAGCATCGATTTCGCTACACTCGGAGTCGCAATAGCTGCAGACAAGGACAATCTCCAGACAATTAAAGGCATAGGGCCTTTTATTGAGGAAAAACTGTACGCCCTAGGAATCTATACGTTCTCACAAATCAGCAAAATGACGCCGGAGATAGAGGATGAGGTCAACATGGCCATTGAGTTCTTCCCAGGTCGCGTTAAAAGGGACGAATGGGCTAAGCAAGCAAGTGAGCTTCTTCGCCATTAAAGGATTTCATAAGCCAACCTCAGCCAATTCGTGTATCACAACCTCACCTCCGAGAGCATTGATAGGAGATCTCTTGCAAGTGTATTTTTTCCTCTCAACATTTCATCAAGAGCATCAGATGAGAGTTGTCTTAGAAGTTCCACGACCTTGGTTCAAATCCGGTAGGGACTACCAATTTCCTGATATTCGAGGAGTTGAAATCAATTATTTCTGAGTCATGATCATTAGTCTATTAAGTTAAGATGCCATTTTTACTCGATTCTCAAAAAAGGATGATTTTTTTGCTCATATCTCTTCAAACATCAAATCGATCTGCATTCATGACCTTATTCCATGCATTGATGAAGTCTTCAATGAACATTTCGTTGCTATCGTTCTGTGCATAAACTTCAGAAATTGCACGGAGTTGTGAATTGCTTCCAAGAACGAGGTCATAGCGAGATGCTGTTCGAATATCAGCACCTGTATTTCTGTCACGCGCAACATAACTGTTGCTGCCTGTTGCTGTCCAAGTAACGTTCATGTCAAGAAGTATGGAGAAGAAAGAGGTATCCAATTTATCACCTGAACCCCATAAACCACGGTTGTCAGTGCTAACGCCAAGAGACCGCATTCCACCAATGAGAACCGTCATTTCCGGGGCGGTTAAACCTAGAAGTTGTGCTTTGTCAAGCATCATTTCTTCTGGGCTCACAGCGTAGTTCTTCTTGAGGAAGTTACGGAATCCGCAAGCTAATGGTTCAAGAACTTCAAACGAAGTCTTATCAGTCTGTTCTTCTGTTGCATCGCCACGGCCTGGTAGGAATGGAACGTCAACGCCTGATGCCATCTCGATTCCCACGTTACCTGCAAGTATGATTGTGTCTGCAACACTCGCACCATGAGTAGAAGCGAGGTTTTCTAGAACTGCAAGAACTTTTCCGAGTTGTTTGGGCTTGTTCCCTTCCCAGTCTTTCTGAGGTGAGAAACGAATACGAGCGCCGTTCGCGCCGCCCCGCATGTCCGAGCCACGGAAGGTAGATGCGCTTGCCCATGCAGTCTCTACCATCTCAGCGATGGAAAGTCCACTAGACCTGATGGCATTCTTCAGTGCAGAAATATTGTAAGAAAATGAACCAGTAGGCACAGGATCTTGCCATATCAAATCTTCTTCGGGAACATCTGGTCCGAGATATCGAGTTTTTGGTCCCATATCTCGATGGAGTAACTTGAACCAGGCTCTTGCAAATGCATCAGCAAAAGCATTAGGATTCTCATGAAAATATTTAGAAATCTTTCGGTATTCAGGGTCTCTGATCATTGCCATATCAGCAGTTGTCATCATGGTTGGAACCTTCTTTGCGTCATCTTCTGCATCTGAGACCATGTCAACCTCATCAGGATCTTCCGGAGTCCACTGATTTGCCCCAGCAGGACTCTTAATGAGTTTCCATGAATCCTCATACTTGAAAAGAAGATCAAAGTAGCCATTATCCCAAGCGATTGGGTTTGTAGTCCATGCACCTTCGACACCGCTAGTAATGGCATCTCTTCCCTTTCCTGAACCATGTGTGCTGATCCAACCAAATCCTTGCTTTTCGATGGATGCGCCTTCAGGTTCTGAGCCCACGTTCGATACATCACCAGCACCATGAGCCTTACCAAATGTATGCCCCCCGGCTGTAAGAGCGACTGTTTCCTCATCGTTCATTGCCATTCTGGCAAATGTTTCTCGAATATCTTGAGCACTTAGAAGAGGATCTGGATTTCCATTAGGACCTTCGGGATTAACGTAAATCAAACCCATTTGAACGGCTGCAAGCGGATTCTCAAGCTCTTGTCGTGTACCTCCGTATCGATCATCTCCAAGCCATTCATCTTCACTACCCCAGTAGATGTCTTCTTCGGGATGCCAGATATCTGCTCGGCCACCGCCAAATCCGAAGATTGGCCCCCCCATAGATTCAATAGCCACAATTCCGGTGAGGACTATGAGGTCGGCCCAACTGATATCTTTACCATATTTTTGTTTGATTGGCCATAGTAAACGCCGGGCCTTGTCGAGATTGCCATTATCCGGCCAGCTGTTCAGAGGGGCGAAGCGTTGTGCACCGGTACCTGCTCCTCCTCTACCATCTCCAATTCGATAAGTTCCAGCAGCGTGCCAAGTCATACGAATGAAGAATGGCCCGTAGTGACCATAATCGGCAGGCCACCAATCTTGACTGTCGGTCATTAGAGCACAAAGGTCTGATTTGAGAGCTTCATAATCAAGATTTTTGAAGGCTTCAGTGTAGTTAAAATCAGCACCCATAGGATTAGACTTCATGCTATGTTGGTGTAGGATAGCAAGGTTTAGTTGGTTTGGCCACCATTGCTGGTTACTTCTCATCTTTGGTTGAGATGATGTCATTCCACCGTGCATTACTGGGCATCTTTCTTCGTCATTGTTGTGGTGCATACCACCACCGGCATGGCTGAGTATTTAATTTTGATTTTATTTCTTATTTGCTTACTGTTTCAGATCAATTATTTTATGTTACTTAACCATTCTAACGATTTTAAAGACAAGTCGTATAACGTAAATATTAGTTATTTCGGTAATCCTCGAAAGAATAATTAAAAAAATTTATTTCCCAAGCGCAAACTTGATTTATCTTTGTTAAACTTTCTTCATCATATAATAATGAGTAGTGTTCCTTAGAAATTCTCGTACCTGATTTGGCATTTGGAAGTGTGACATTGTGCAGTCCTAATTTTGACAATACTTTATTCAATTCTTGCTCTAAATTCTCATATCTAATAAAAATATCTACGGCTGAGTTATTGCCTAGAGTATATATGTGACTATCGGATAAAATTTTTGCGTCTGTATTTTTTACAAATTGGGAAAAAGATATATTTTCGTCAATTTTGTAAAAATCTGGATTCTTGAGACGCCAATAATACAACGATACAACTCTGTCCCATGGATTTCTAACAACACAGAATTTTAGATAATTTGCAAATATCTCTTTACCGATTTTTTTTTCAATTTCATAAGCCGGGGAATGATTATAATGTGAACTCTGAATACCAAATAACGACTTTATAAAATTAAAAAAACCCTTCTTTTCAATTATATAATTCTGAGGCCCTCTGTGCCCTAAATTAGATCTTATTGTTTCGTCAATTAAAGCCAATGGAGTAATTATATCATCAGGCCCACAATTTCCTGAAAGTGCTATTTCTAAACTTGTTCCAGCAGTCTTCCTTGTTTTTATAAAAATATATTGATGCTTGTGTGAAACTATCATCTTATATTAGGAAGTAACTGATTAATTTAATGTTACCGTAATCGCTCCTTAAGCCTAATCAAATGCATCTCAATACGTAAGTATTCTAAAAAATATTTTTTAAAATCGAAATCAAGACGGAACATTTCACCAACTTGTTCATAACAGAAAACAACGTGGGTTAAATATGAATACAAAAATCATAAAAAGTATATTTGTATTATTTATTTTGATTTCCTCTGGGTGTTTGGGGATTATCGAAAATGTAAACAGTGATATTAATGATAGGATAACGCTCTTGGACGAAGAATATCCTCAATTAAACCTGACAGAACGTATTTATGGCTCCCCAGAGTTGATTAATTACAGAGAATGTGGAAAATTATTGAATGATCTTAAGAATTCTGTATATGATGAGATGATAGTGCAGTTAGATCAACAATCATACTATCATTGGTCTCCTAGTCCAATAATTGGGGGTTTTTTCAGAGATGATGTTGCATTGGATGCAGAATCAGATTTGGGAAATAGTGCTGAAGTTTCTGGAGATACAGCGTCATCGAGTGACCGTAATGGAGAATTTTCCGGTACAAATAATCAAGAAACAGGTGTTGACGAAGCAGATTTCATAAAAACGGATGGCCATCATATTTACATGTTAAATGGCGATAAATTCTTGGTTATGGAAGTGCCAGAATTCGGTGATATAAATTTAGTCTCTAATGTGTCTATGCTAGGAAGTCCGATGCAAATGATGCTGGAAGGCGACCGTGTAGTAATAACATCAAGTGTAAATCACTGGAATTTAGAGTCGAATCATCCATTGCTCGGGATAATGGGGCATGAAGAAAGTTATTCGTATTATGACTATTCTATTGATTCCACGATAACTAACACTTACACCAGATATGAAAATCTTGTTATGTATTCGGTTATCGATATTAGTAATAAATCCAATCCAGTTGTAGAAGAAGAATTATTTATCGAAGGAAATTATCACACGGCCAGATTGGTTGAGGGCACAGTACGTTCTGTAACGCACCTTTATACTTATTATGAAGGGATTAAGACATGGATTGATCTTCCTGCAAGTTATTACGAAATAGAAGATATACAGGATAAAATGGATTTATGGAATAAATCATTGAGAGAAACAATTAATTCCAATCAAGAAGTTATTAATTCGTTAACACTAGATGATTTTGTTCCTCAAATATATGAAAGAAATATTGATGGGAGTTATACTACAAGTTTGACATATTCTGATGATTGTAGTGAGTTCTCTGCCAGTCAGAATTCATCAGTGCGTGGATTAACCACGATAATAACTATGAAATTAATAGGTGAAGAGACAGATTTTGAGATAGACCATGTCACATCCCGGTGGGCCCATGTTTATTCTTCTGGAAATACCCTACTTCTAGCTGAACCAGTTGCAGATTGGTGGTGGTTTTGGAGAAACAATGATTTTGAAGATTCCACAAATATCCATGCATTTGATATTTCAAATAGTAATTCAACATCTTATTTAGGATCAGGGAGAGTTTCTGGCACTGTCCAAGATCAATTTTCAATGAGTGAATTCCAGGGCTCAATAAGAATTGCTTCAACATCTGATACCTGGGGAAGATGGTGGTTAGAAAGCGAAGTGGATGAAAATGGAGATCCTGTTTTTAATGGCCCTACAAATCAAGTTACCATTCTTAGTCATGAAGGAGATGATTGTGTAGTATCGCCTTGTGATTCTTTGATCCAGATAGGAATATTAGAAGATATTGCCCCCAATGAGACAATTTGGAGTGCTAGATTCATCGGGAATAAAGGATATCTTGTAACATTTGAAAATATAGACCCTCTCTGGGTTATTGATTTATCGAATCCTATGGAACCCTTTATACTGGGAGAGTTAGAAGTTCCTGGCGTATCAACTTATATCCATCCGGTAAATGAAAATACATTGTTGACCATAGGAATTGGACCTGGCGACGATGGTTTTGGACTAGATTGGGCTACTACGCAGATATCCCTCTTCAATGTAAGCGACCCGGGTAACCCAACCTTAGCTGATTCGCTGCCATTATCTCCTGCGTACACTGATGATGATTGTGATGATATTCGCAATTGTGGTTGGTCATGGTCATGGTCAGAAGCTACATATGAACACAAAGCATTCACATATTGGGCCCCAGAAGAGTTACTTGCAATCCCACTTTCAACATACCGATATACTTACGATGAATCATATAATTATAATTATGAATATATTTCAATGCTCAAATTAATCAATGTAGATGTAGAAAATTTAAATCTCTCAACTCACGGAGAAGTTGAACATTCCCAATTTTATAATAATCAGAATGATTGGTGGCAACACAGTTCAACTAGTATCCGCCGTTCAATATTTATGGGAGATTATATCTATGCATTTTCTTCCCTTGGTGTTACGGTTCATAATACATCTGATATGAATTTGATAGAAGAGTTATTGATACCGGGTCAAGAATTGCCGTCATTGTACTACTATGATGAAGAAGAATCTGAAACATCAGAAGAGAAACCTGCTGAAACTTCAATCAGTTAAATTTCAATAATCTTCCCGTACTACCTTTAAAGGCTAATGATTCTCCTTTGAGTGGCCCTCCGATTTCACGTTTATGAACTATATATCCATCGATAATTGTATACATTGGCCATCCCGTTAATTCCATACCCGAATAAGGAGTCCATCCTACCTTTGTCCATGTATCTGAATCTTGGATAATTCTATTATTTCCTAAGTCAACCAGAGTCAAGTCTCCATCAAATCCTTCTATCAGGGAGCCTTTATTTTTGATACCATAAACCTTTGCAGGACCGCTGCACATCCACTTTGCTACTTCAGAGATAGAACACTTGCCTTCTACAGCGTGTGAAAGCATCAAAGGAAGTGATGTTTCCACCCCTGGCATACCTGCAGGAGCATTTGGGAATCCAACTGATTTTGCTTGTAACGTGTGCGGGGCATGATCAGTCGCAATACAGTCAATTGTCCCATCTTTAAGTCTCTGCCACAACTTATCTCTATCTTCTGTATATCGGATTGGAGGATTCATTAATGCCCTAGTGCCAAGTTTTTCAACATCATCTTGATCAAAAGTCAGATGTTGTGTACAAACCTCTGTTGTAATCAAATCCCCTTTGTTAGACGACAACCAGTCGGCCTCTTTTCCACTTGTTAAGTGAACAATATGTAAACGATGGTCGTAATCATTTGCTAAAGTGGCAGCTCTTTTTGTTGCTATTAGTGCACAGTCAATATCTCTACATTCTGCATGGGCAGCGATATCTTTTCTATGGTTGAATTTTGAGATTCTTGATTGTAATCTCTCTTCATCTTCTGCATGAGTAGCAATAATTCCGCCAGTGTTAGCAAAAATATTTTCTAAGTATTTTTGTTCATGGACTAATAAATCTCCAGTACTACTTCCCATAAAAATTTTGATCCCACATACTCCATCCAAACCTTCAACACTTTGTAAATCTGAAATATTGTTATTCGTAGCGCCAATGAAAAAACCATGATGAGTAATAGATTTTTTGGCTGCTGAAGCAATTTTTGAGTCAATTGCTAATCGATTGATAGCATTAGGCGAAGTGTTTGGCATATCCAAGAAAGAAGTTATTCCACCTGCTGCTGCTGCTCTGCTGCCACTCTCCATATCTTCTTTTTCTGTATTTCCAGGATCTCTGAAATGAACATGTGGGTCGATCGCTCCGGGCAATAAATGCAAACCTGTGCCATCAATGACCTGTTCACCAATTTCTGGTTGGAGCCCTCCAAAAGGTGCTATGGTTTTGATCAAACCTTTGCTAACTCGGAGGTCTCCCTCGACGATCCTGTTAGGAAGAATCATGGTAGTATTTTGTATTAGTAAACTGCCGTTCATAGCCTCTCCGATATCTACGGACATATGGACATCTCATGATTGTTATTGCTATTGACTGACCAAGTAAAGCCCAGGGGAAGGGTGATTATTTCTAATATTCCGCCAAATAATGTGCTTCATGCGGTTATTTCTAAGACATATCGCGTTAACCTTTTTTAATTTTAAACCTTTCTTTTTTGCGCAAATGCAGCAGTAATTATTGATATTAAGTAGATGAATAAAGAGGGAGCAGGGAGAGATATTTTATTGTCTAAATTAAGAAGTATTACCGAATTATTGATAGGTTCTTCAACCCACTTTGACGAATCAATAACTCTCTTTTGATAATGAATTGTCCAAAAGCCACCATCTACTAAACTGAGATTTTTTGTATCCATCGATATTTTTAATTCATTGGTAGCATTTACACCGAAGTTTTCTGAATGCCATAATAAATTATTATCCATATCATAATAGTGGAAAGTAGCATTTGCAGTACTTGCATGGCCGAGGTTGGAAACATGAGCAGAGATTTCATCATTATAAATATCTAAATCTTCTATTATCAATCGTGCACGCCAATACCAGACATTCCGGATGAGATAGTGCATCACATCGAGTTCTTCACCTAATCTATCTGAAAGTGACGCTACTGTCCCAAGCAGGAATTGCTCATCATCGGTCTCGAAGGTAAATGTAGGATAACCCATGACTCCGTAACCATAATCTCGGCTAGTCCCACAGTTTGGATAAAGACCTTGATTGGCATTTCGGATTGGAATATCAGAAATATTGTCATTAACATCATCTCTGATAAAATGATACATCTCCCAGTCTGAAGGCTGCTCTGGCCACTTACCCCAAGGATATAGCATAATCCAAACTCCTGTGTGCATAGTTATGTAAAGGTCTGCATGAGGTACGATATCATTCATGTAGATTGAATTTGCGAGAGTTTCTGATTCACTGAACGCGGAACTACCGGGTTGCGTCGAATCGCATGTATTCCAGTAGTGACCATAATTTCTATTCAGGTCTACTTGATTAATGTTCCATCTGGTATCAAGGTCATTACCATCTGCATTTAACATAATAAGAATATGTAGCTCGGTGGTCTTCAATATATCGATTACCGCTTGGTCTCCATTCGCCCATCCCTCGATGTAGTACTCTGCAACCAAGAAGGCGAGCTCTGTACCTAGATGCTCATTGCCATGGTGACCCCCATCAACATAAACCACTTCTTTCCGAGAACCATCTGGCTTGTAGTTTTCACAATTACCAATAAGTTCGTCATCTTCGACCCAACAAGATTGATCGGTTATTTGTAGCATCCAGAGGTTTCTGCCCATTTCTGTTTGCCCTATAACTGATAAATTAACTACTTCTGAGTAATCATCAGCCCACTCATTCAAATCCAACGTAAGAGTAGCATATGAGTGATACCAATGTTCCTGTATTATGTCAGGTTGACCTACTTGTGCTGAGACGGCAGTGGATGCTGAACTTATCATTAACGAGGTCAAAATCAAAGTTACTAACAGTCGACTCATGAACATCTGGGAGGGTCACTGCATAGAATCGTTTGCATCGTTTTCCCTCTAAATATAATTCTGTCAGAAAAAGAGTTTAGGCAACCTGTATCATTGATTGTAAAAAGTAAGGATTCATAGTGAATGATAAAGAATTTGAGAAACCCAGCTTAACATCAACAGTATCAAAAA
>Ga0315320_10002649_pt1 | contig 14739 bp, 11 predicted proteins | sample M140m21515metaG_FD_203458 | JGI IMG/M metagenome (GOLD analysis project Ga0315320, IMG submission 203458) | Ammonia-oxidizing marine archaeal communities from Monterey Bay, California, United States - M1 40m 21515 | ecosystem: Environmental > Aquatic > Marine > Coastal | place: USA: California... | reverse complement strand
ATTCCATTATCTACAATATGATTATTGTAATATAATTCAGATGTTATAAACTCAGAACAATCGTCAATATCAATACTTGATACATTATCTAAAACAAAAAACTCTGGATTATTTCCATATATGCATTGACTATCTATAATTTTTTGTCTATTACAAATACTTAGTCCATATGTTATTTCAGATAATGGTTTTAATAATTGACTATTAGGTGCTTCATTTGAATTAAAATTTATTGCTTTCTTTGATTCTGAATCATAAAAAAATTTCTTATGTTCAGTAACTGTTATCATATTTTTATAATAGTTTGTTTTATATTGTTCTATAAATTCATTAATTGTTTTTTTGTTTATCAGAGGTGAAACACAATTGACCATCATAAAATTTGAATAACTTCCAACATTTTTAGCAATATGTGTCCAATATTCGTAGTTAGGACATTCAGAACTAGCATAATAACTATCTCTTTTATGTATTTTAACACCTAAGTCTTTTGCTACTTTTATCATTTTATCACAATCGGTGCTTACAATAATTTCATCAATATTATTAACCATTTTTAAAGTTTCTATTTTTAGTTTTAAAAGATTAGTATCTCCAAAATTTCTTATATTTTTATTTTTGCAACGTTGACTACCCTTTCTAACAGGTATTACTGCTGTTATTTTTTTATCATTTTTAATTTTATTAATGTCTTTGTTATATAAATAATGTTCACATGTTTTTTTTATTCCTATTTCAAGAGGTGTAAACTTAAAATTATTATTATAAACTTTTTGTAATTTTGAATTATCTGCATACAATTTTCCCATGTCCCCTGGAGTCTCACCTTTTACTACAATTTTTTTTTGTTTTAAATTTTTTATCAAATTATTTAAAAGGCATGATACTGTGCTAGGTTGTCCTGTACCTAAATTAAATATGTCATTATTAAATTTTGAATTATTAACACTGTCAAATATTATTTTTACAGCATCTTCAACATATACTAAATCTCGAGTACGATCAAGATTTCCTTTTACAATAATTTCAGGATATTCATCTGATAAAATCTGTTTTAAAAATATACTTACCATTCCTTGTTTCATATTTATTAAATTTTGATAAGGACCATAACAATTAAATAATCTAAAAATTGTATAATTTATACCATAATTTTTATTATATAATTTTAAATATTTTTCACTAGACAATTTATTAATTGCATAAAAAGTATTTGGATCAATGTTGTCTTCTTCTGAATATTTCTCTTTATTTGAATTAATACCTCCATATACAGCACATGTACTTATAAAAATAAAGTTATTACATTTTACTCTTCTAGCATAGTTCAATAAAAGAAGAGTCCCTTTACTATTTGTATTTGAATTATATATAGTATCATCAAAACTTCCTTCTCCACCTGATTGTGCTGCAAAATGAAAAATAACTTCAACTTTAAATTTTAAATTATTAATAAAATTATCACTTCCAATATCTCCCTTTAAAAAAGATATATTTTTTAAAAATGAATATTTATTAATATTAATATTAGATGTTGACAAATTATCAATAATAATTATATCTGTATAACTTACACCATTTTGTAATAAATAATAAATAAAATTTATACCTAAAAACCCATAACCACCTGTTATAAGATATTTATATTTTTCTTTAATATTTTTATTAATTAATGAATTATTATTTTTTATAATTGTGTCTACAAACTCTCTAACTGCTCCCTCACCACCCTTATTTTTACAAATATAATTACACACTTTTTTAACATCTTTAACAGCATCATTAGGACAACCTGAAAATTCTACTTTTTTTAAAACAGGAATATCAGCAAGATCATCACCTATATATGCCACATCAGAATAAGATAAATCATAATCTTTTATCCATTCATCTAATATTTCTAATTTTGCACGATCTTGTCCAATACTATATTTATCTAATCTATTAAAAATATGCGGGGCATTTTCAATAGATACCATTTTATCATTTGTTATAATACCCACTTTTATTTTGTTTTTTTTTAGTATTTTTAATGCATATGCATCTTTTGCACTATAACATTTAGATGTTATAGATGTTTCATTAAAATAAAATTTTCCGTCTGTAAATACACCATCAAAATCAAAAACAACCATTTTAATATCTTTACACATATGTAATATAGATTTATTATTTTTTAACGTTTTTAATAGGGTCTGGTCATAATTTTAATTTTTTTAAATTCAATATTTAGTTTTTTACAAAGTTTATCCATATGTAAATCTAAATGTAGAGTTTTTTCTCCTAAATGCTTTCTACTTTTAACCAAATTATGAATACTATCTTTTTCTTCTTTATCTTCAGTTTCGACTAAATTTTTATATGTAGTTTCATTTAGCCACTCTATCATTAATTTATTTGAAATAGTAAAAATATTCATACGGCAATCCATATAAAAAAAATCTTTATTAGGTTTAAATTCTTCTTGCAGTATTTCTTTTAAAGTATTATCTTTTATAATACTATAATCAGATCTTAAGTTAATAAATTTATCATATTTATTTTTATTAATTAATTTTGATATTCTTGTAAGTCTTTGATAATAATTACATCTTTTACTAAATAAACCATGTATTGTGTGAACAGAACCATTTTTTTCTGGATGACAAGTCTCGGATTTTGGAAAGCCTAATTCTGATATTTTAAAATCTATATGCTTAATATTTTTTTGTCCAACCAAATTTTCAAATTTTTTAGAAATATATTCTTCAGACACTGTTTTTTTATATAAAATCAGGGCTCTCCGCGTTTGAAGTTCAATTTCAGTATGTGCTGATTCAAGATTATTCTCTAAATTATCACCGTGATATTCATCTAATTTACGCTTAATATTATTATAAAAATCAATTACTCCTTCATGATTATCTTTTTTAATAAATATTTCATTTGAAATGCTAATAAAAACATCATATTCTATGTTCAGTTCATGTAATAAATCAAATAAATATTTATGACTATCTAATGTAAAATCGGTCAAGTTATAAGCAGTTGTGTAAATAATACAAATCTTCATATTATATTATATTATAATATAATATATTTTAAATTACATTTATTTTAATGGTTCGCATATAAAATTTGTTTTTTTATATGAAGTACCATAGAAACATATTTTAGGCATAGCCCAATCAAAATCTATTAATCTAATTTTATTATTTTCATCCACGCATATATTTTTATATTCTAAATCATTATGATATAAATTATATTTATCTAATAATTCAGTAGTTGCAATTTCTATTTGTTTATTATACAATTTATAATATTTATTATATCTATTTTTATCTGTTTGTTTTAGAACATCTAAACTAATACCACAATCTGTTATACCTAAAATTCTATTTTTATCATCATAATATTTTAAAATAGGAGCAAAATGACATCCTGATATAATCATATAATTATTTTTCTCAATAGTATATTTATGTTTATGTATATCTCCAAAAGTTTTTAAAATAATTAATTCATTATCTATTTTAACGCCCTGAATATTTCCACCCCCATTTTTTATGCAACTCTTAAATATTTTTTTATCATAAAAATTAGTATATTTAGTTAAATTTTTTTCCATTTTATATAATATTTATATATTATATAAAATACAAATGAAATTAGTTTTATCTCTACCACCTTATGTAGGAGATTATGTAAGTTTTTTTAGTGTAATTATTTTTTTATCTAAATATTATGAAAAAATTTATTTATTAATAATACCCCGAACTTTATTTAAACATGTGTTACACAATAACGAACTAAGAAACCCGTCGCTTGAAACAAAAAAAAAATATTTAGATAATGTTATTGTTTATCTAGAAAATTTATTTTACAGTTACAATAATATACAAATTATTAATTTAGAAAGTATTAATAAAATTAGTAAACTTAAAAATGATATTATTCATTTATTTTTACCCAAACAATCAAACGGAATGATAAATAAACTTAGTATAAATGATTATTGTAAATGTTTTAATATTGACCAAACAACTAATAAAATAATTGATCTATATCATAATCGTGAAGAATTTTGTAATTCTTTTACTATTGACGAAAAATATAAAAGTGTTTGCAACACCCCAGATTTTAATAAAACCGGAGCAATTGTAAAAACAAGTATTTTAAACCTAAATTATAAAATTATTCTTGATTTTTATGACTTTAGACGAAATAAAGAAAAAGAAGGAATTGTATGTGATGAAATATTAAATAAATATAAATTAAATAAATCCGATAAATTCAATATTGTAATACAAAATATCAGTCTTGCAAAGGCGGGGCCAATACCTAAAAAATATATAAATAATAGTTTTACAAATATTAATATAAGTATGATATGTGAATTTCCGGGATTATTAATTCCTCTATTAGAGAAAGCAGAAGAAATTCATTTAATAGATGTTAGTACTACTATATTAATTTATAATCTGCAATATAAATCAATTCTTAGTAGAAATCTTAAAATTTACTACCATTCATACTATAGAATATTACCTCATTCTAAAAGAAACCATTTTCAAAAGTATTTAAATCAAGTCCAAAAACATAATGTGAATTGGAAATGTAATTGGACTATAATTAAAGATAGATAATAATTTCGTAACTATATGTATATAGTTATGAAAATTATAGAATTAAATAAATTAAACTCATATAAAATAATTAAAAAAAAAAATAAAACTAATAGGGATATCCGGTTATATTTTTTAAAAAATATAAAACTCATAGGACATTCAAATCATTATCCTGATATATTATTTAAGGAATTAAACAAACAAATTAGTATATTACCTATCAAAGAAATGTGTATGTCTTTACAAAAAAAATCATATTATGAGGAAAACGGTATGAAATATGAATATTGCGATCAGTCATCGGTTAATTATAATATTATTACATCGGATGTGTATTTTTTTATTTATAATACCGAAAATTATTACCATTTTATTTATGATACATTACCATATTTGTATTGTTTTTTAAAATTAAGAAAACAAAACAAAAATATTAAACTATTAATGAATTATAACAAAAATAAAAATAATTTATTACCTTTTGTAAAAGAAAGTTTAGAATTATTAAACATTACAAAAAATGATATTATAATTCATAAATCTAATAATATATATAAAAACTTATATTGTAGTAATTCACTAACACATGATGGATTGTCTAACCAACCTCCTAGAAAAGAAATATTTGAAATTTACGAAAAAATGACTACAAATGCTTTGCAACAATCATTCAAATATAAAAACATATCATTTAATAAAATATATATTTCAAGAAGAACTTGGATCAATAATAATGTTACAGATAATATAGGAACAAACTATACAACAAGACGAAAATTAATGAACGAAGATGACTTAGTAAATAAATTAAAAGAAGATAATTTTATAGAAATATTTGGAGAGAATTATTCTATGACAGAAAAAATATTATTATTTTACAATGCAAAAGTTATAATTGGAGCAATAGGAGGCACTATAGCCAATTGTGTATTTGCAAATAAAGAAACAAAAATCATAACTATAGTTAGTCCAGAATTTTTAAAAATAAATTATAGAATGAAATTTTTATTTAACGATAATGTAACTTTATTTGAAGATACATATTTAGATTGTAAAAAGGGGGAAATTCCACCAAATGTTAGAATTGAGGTAACAAATAAAGATTCAATATATTTTAAAAATATAGGTGAAATAGTTCAAAAAAAAGATGATGGATACACTATAAAATTAGGGAAAAATTTTATAGGATTTAATCAAAATGAACAGTACGAAACAATAATTTTAAAAAAAACACAATTTAAACAGTTAGATAATGGAATCAACTCTCCTTATAGAATAAACATTAAAACATTACTAGATAATTTAAACTAATTTTCTATATTTTTCCGCATCCCAATTATTTAAATAATTAATTTCTTTTTTATCTAAAAATATATTATTATCTTGATAACACATAAAATGAGATACTAATACTTGTTCTATTTCTCTACATTTATTAATACTACTAGAACTTATATACAAGTAATACTTGTTTAATTTTAATATAAATATTTTCGGAATCTCTCTATAGGTATCAATATATGAATTAATCTGTTTATCAATATTCTCTTTATCAATATTACAGTAACTTATACCACAATAAACAACCTTATCTGGGAAGAAACTTGTAAAAACGGTGTTAAAATCCGGTTCTGAATTTATAAATGTATCAAGATAAATATTCTCTGATAAATAAGTAATTTTTCTCTCTTTTGATATTTCTTTTAAATTTTTTGAAATATCATTTACAAATCTGTATTTAAAATAATTTAGATCTAAATGATGTTCTAGTTTACTTATAGTTTCATGTATAATTTTTTTTAAATCTTTAATATTATCAGAAGTAAATACTAAACCGTGATTTTTTAGAAAAATAATATTTTCATTCTTGTATTTCTTTAATAATTCTAGTGTTACATCAATACCTGGAGTTACATAATTAATTAAACAGTATTCTTCTTCTAAATCTCTAAATAAATTATTTAATATATCATGACATTTGGGTAATGCAGAAATAGCATTAAACTGTATGGGATGAATATGAACTGTATATTTTTTGGTTAAACAATGTAAAGTTGTTTCAATAGAAGGTTTATATTTTTTAAGTAAAATCTTATTACTATCTACAATATTTTTAGATTGCACTTCTCTTTCTTTTTTATTATGTGAATGAATTTCTTTTACTTGTTTTTTAATGTTTATAAAATTAACACCTACATAATTTTTATTTACACTCATATTTGTTAAACAACATCCAGATGATTTAACAAACATAAGATCTCTTATTTTAAATGATGTATTACCACCTCCTGCTTGAACTAAATCAAATCTTTCACCTACAAAATCTGAAATATTTAAAAATCTCTCACATTCATTATAATATTCTTTAAAAAAATGTAATAGATATGTATAGTCTTTAAATATGATATATTTTTCTGTTATTGTAAAATTATTATTATTATTACAATTAAACCAAAAAGAGTAAATATTATTTAAATATAACGGTTCAATATCATTTAAATAATTGTCTCCTATTTTAACAATTTCATCTTTATTACACCCAATATCAGATAAAATATAATAAAATAACTTTATATCTGGTTTTTCTATTCCAAACTCTTCACTAGTATAAATTTTTTCAAAAAAATGAATTATATTCATGTGTGTTAATCGTTCTAACTGATCTCGACAAATATTATTAGTCAATATATACATTTTAATGTTTTTTGATTTACAAAATTTAATAAAATTTAACACATTCGGATACAATTCAATGGATTCATTAAAGGTTTTTGTATATATTTCATAATAATAATTCACTTTACTTAAATCTAAACTATATAGTTCAAGCAATTTCTTTATTTGAATAAATTTATTATGACTTGATGCTTGTCTATAACAGCATTGTTGATATTTTTTTTTCTCATTTTTAAAACTTATTTCTAATTCTATTTTATTAACTTTAAAATCATCATGTATTTTATCAAAAACAAAATTAATCGCTTTTTGGTGAGCATTATCGTAATTATAAATAGTATTGTCTAAATCAAATAAAATATAATTAAACATTTATTATATTTTATAATATTATTATTTTAATACTATAATTTAAACTTTTTTTATAATTTCCATAGTTTAATGTTATAATATTTAGTGCATATTGCGTCTATTTTAAAGGAATTTTTTTTTATTATTTCTTTAAACTCTTGAATTCTTTCTATATTATATCCTTGCAATTCAGGACTTACTAAACAAATTTTTAATCCAAAATTCTTTATTTTATTATATGTTTTTGCATCCAAAGGAAACTTTGTAAAACAATCAACCCAAACCCATTTAACCATATCTTTAACTAGTTCAACGGATTCAATAGATTCAAATTCAGAAAATCTTATCGCAATATTTTTCTCTCCAATTTTATTTAATTGATATATCATTGGGAAACTTGAATCTAAAAAAAAGTAATTTTCTATATTATATTTTTTTAATAATTCTAATACTTTATATTCAATTCTTTCAGATTTTATATTAAGTATTATTAAATTTTTATTTAAATTTCGCTGGTCATATATTTTTAAATAATCTTCAAAATTTTCCCCGTCTTTAAAAGGATCATGTACTAATATAATTTTATTGCCTTTATCTCTCAAATCTAATTCAACTCCATAATTAAATTTAACATTTTCTAATTCTTCTGATGTATTTATTCTATGATTAATAAATAACACTTTTTCCATATATTTTATTAAAATAATATAAATTTATGTATTATTTTAATTTAAGTTATAAAACAAAATAAAGGCTAATATTATTGTATAATAATTTATATTACCTAAATTATTAATTTCTCGCTCACCAGTGTATTTGTAAAAAACTTTTAAAAAATCTTTTTGAATACTATAAAAAATTAAACTAGCACTTAAATCGTTATGTTTTTTAAAAGTAAACTTAATATTATTATCATTTAAAACTTCTATAAAATCTAATATATTAGTTATTTTTGCCTCAATATTTAAGTAAATATTTGGATGACTATCTATATTATCATAAACAAAATCATCGTCAGTAAAAAATTTAATAACTATATCAGATTCTTTTTGTTGTGGTTTAATAAAAAGTTCATTATCTTTTATCCTTTTTTTAATATTTTCAATAACTTTTTCTTTGCTATATCCTCTTTTACTTATATCTCTTTTAATTTTCCAATAATATTTTAATTTTTTGTCAGGATCTAAAAAAATTCTTAAATTAAATAAATTATTTGTTTTATTATCTATTAATGTATGCAATCCACATAATATAACATTATTTGAACTTTTTACTTCTTGTAATTCAGTAAATTTCCCAGTTGAATGATCATAATCAACTCCATAAATATTTTCACCAATTTTTAAATTAAATACATCTTCTTTAAATTTGCAAATATAATTTGCTTTAGGATTTAAATGCGTAAATTTATTCCAATTTTTATCACCTCTTTCCCATTTATGATATCTATCACCTTCAAGTTTTAAAGTATAATCATGAAATATTTTTTCTAAATATTTCATTAATGTTGTTTTACCACTTCCACTATCTCCAGCAATCGCTATAATATTACAAAGAGTTAATACTAATTTATAATTAATATCTAAATCTTTATTTACAATCCGTTTTTGTGATAAAAATTTATTGTATAAATCTCCGTTATTTTTTATACTGGAATCTTTTAGTAAATCATTAAAATTATCCGATATTTCCGATATTATATTCATTGTGTAAGAATTTCCGTAAAAAATTTCATCATTATTGCCATAAATAACATTATTAGGAATATCGGTTTTTAAAGTAATTTCTTCATCTAATATACATAGATCAGGCCTTAACCTAATAACAATGTCATAATTAATATTATTGGCGTTTGAGTAAGTTTCTTTTAATAAATTTAGAAGTGTAAACTTATACCACATTCGTCTAATATTTTTAAATTTTTTAGTTAAAGTTTTATCATCTAATTTGATTTCATTTTCATAAATAACATGAACAGGTTTTAGTTTTTCTATAACTAAATTCTTATCAATATTATTATTGTTATATTCATCTAATTGTTCTTCATTTGATATATGTAAATAATAATCTATATCATATTTTTCAAATGCTTTTATAACTTTATCTACATTATATTGAAATGTTCTTAAAAACCCTGATATTAAACATGCGACTTTCATCTGTTAGTAAAATATCACTTCAATATTTATTTTACAAATATTTTAAATAAAAATATATTCTACACATAAATTATAAATGGTGCAAATTATTATTCCTATGTCTGGTTTAGGCCAACGGTTTATAAACGCAGGATATAATACTCCTAAACCATTAATAGTAATAGATGATAAACCAATCATTGAACATGTTACAAATTTATTTCCAGGAGAAAAAAATATTACATTTATTTGCAATAATAAACATCTTAAAGAAACAAATATGAAAGAAATTATTAATTCATTTTGCCCATATGGTAAAATTTATGAAGTTCCTGTTAAAGGACGAAAAGGTCCTGTCCACGCAGTTTCTCTTATTTTTGATAAAATAAACGATGACGAAGAGGTTATTGTAAGTTATTGTGATTATGGGACTTGGTGGTCATACGAAAATTTTTTAAAAGATAATCGTAAAAGAAATGCTGATGGTTCTATTGCTTGTTATAAAGGGTTTCATCCACATATGCTAGGTACTGATAATTATGCATTTTTAAAGGAAAAAAAAGAAGGAACAAGATGGATGGAAGCAATACAAGAAAAAAAACCTTTTACTGATAATAGAATGAATGAATATGCATCAAATGGTACATACTATTTTAAATCAGGAGCAATTATGAAAAAATATTTTCAAAAATTAATGGATCTAAAAATGACTGTTAAAAATGAATACTATGTAAGTATGGTCTATAATTTATTAGTTAATGACAGTTTAAATGTCAACATATTTGAGATAGAACATATGCTCCAGTGGGGGACACCTAATGATTTAGAAATATACAACAATTGGTCAAAATATTTTAAAAATATTATTAAAAAACAACCTAAATTTAAAGATACATTGGGAATAACAACTGTGTTACCTTTGGCAGGACACGGAAGTCGTTTTAGAAAAAAAGGATACAATAATCCTAAACCATTAATAAATGTAAGTGGATATCCTATGGTAATACAAGCAATTAAATGTTTACCACAATCTACAAATAATGTATTTATTTGTTTAGAAGAACATTTAAAAAATTATCCATTAGAAAAAAATTTAAAATTTATATATCCTAAATCTAAAATAGTAAAAATAAATAAAGTCACTGAAGGACAAGCTTGTACAACAGAAATAGGTGTGCAAGAAACTAATATAGATCTAGAGAAACCTATATTAATAACTGCTTGTGATAATGGTGTATATTTTGATATAAAAAAATATCAATCATTGGTTAATGATAATAAAAATGATATCATTGTTTGGAGTTTTAGAAATGAACCTACAAGCAAAAATAATCCAAATATGTATGCTTGGATGTCAACTGACGATAATAATTTTGTAAAACACGTATCATGTAAAAAATTTATAGAAGGTATACATGATATTAAACAAAGTCATGTTATAATTGGAACTATGTTTTTTAGAAAAGCAAAATATTTTATAGATGGTTTAAAAAAAAATTATGACGAAAATATTAGAACAAACAATGAATTTTACGTAGATGACGTATTAAATCAAAATATTAAATCTGGATTAAATGTGAAAGTATTTCAGGTAGAAAATTACATTTGTTGGGGAACTCCAAATGATTATGAGACATACAATTACTGGCAGGAATTTTTTCATAAATGTAATTGGCATCCTTATCATAAAGAAAAAGATATAACATTCAACAAATCAACTATAACATTATCAAATAGCGATTTTGGTGAATTTCATTAAATATTTTAATTAATAATGTTTATATTCAATGCATTCAGCCGAGCAAAAAAATTTATTATTAAAATATAACCTTTTATGTAATGTAAAAATACGTCTATTACACCTGTAACACTTAATTTTTTCATTATAACTAAATATTTTTATAATTATTTCAACAGGTAACATTAAATTAAGTAAATATATTTTTATTAATATATGATTTCAAATTTACATTTATTTTTTTTGTAAAAAAAAAATAATAAAATTTATATTATATGATAGCAAATAAAAAAATTCTTATTATAGGAGGAACAGGATCTTTAGGAAATAAATTAACTAAAACATATTTAAATAACAATGAGTTGTATCTTTATTCACGCGATGAATGCAAACACTGGTCAATGTCTATAGATTTTAACCATCATAAAAACTTAAATTTTATTATAGGGAATATTAATGATCCTGAAAAAATTAAACAAACATTACTACGTTATAATTTTGATATAATTATTATGGCTGCAGCAATGAAACATATTGATAAAGCAGAATATGAAAGTAATGAATGTTTAAATACAAATCTATTAGGAACACAAACTGTATTAAATTGTATAGAAACACACCAAGATCGATTACATAATCTTAAAGAAGTTTGTTTTGTAAGTACTGATAAAGCATGTAGTCCAGTTAACTTATATGGAATGACAAAATCATTATCAGAATGTTTAATGATTGAAAAATCAAAATATATTAAAAATATAAAATTTGTTTGTGTTAGATATGGAAATGTTTTAAACTCTAGAGGAAGTATTATACCTTTACTTCATAAAATAGGTAAAAATTCTGAATTTAAAAATTATAAAATAACAGATAGAAGAATGACTCGATTTGTAATGACTTTAGAACAAAGTGTAAAACTAGTAGAACATGCAATATTATTTGCAGGAAATGGGGATATAGTTATCCCAAAATTAATATCTTGTAAAATTATCGATATGTTAGAAATATTTTCAGAAATATACAATAAACCAATTATAGATGGTAAATTAAGACCAGGTGAAAAACTTTTAGAAAGTTTAATAAATGAAACTCAATCTATGAGATTAGAATTTGGACCGGATGGTTATATGTATATCAAACCACCTTACAAAAATTTAATGGTAAATAATGATGTTAAAGATTACAATAGCACTATCAATCCATTAAATAAAGATCAACTTAAACAATATTTAAGAGAATTAAAATTAATTTAAATTAGATAAATAATTATTATTTATAATTTTTCTAATAATTTTATTATAAAATAAATATAAATATGAATATAAATAAAAAAGTATGCATTACATACACTGGAGGGTGGAACTTATCAGATTTATCAGTTTATTCTCATAAATTATTATATGATTATTTAAATAAAAATAATATAAAATATGATGTTTTTATAAGCGTAGCGAATGAAATTGTTTTAAAAAGTTATGATAAAGAGGAGGTTGAAAATGGTATTGACAAATTAAATAATATACATAATTTAAAATTTAATAAAGAAAGTATACATAATCATTTATTTAATAAAAAATTGTTTTGGTTTAGTGTATTTCTTGATACAAATTATATTAAAAATTTATTTGAAAAAATAGTCGGAAAATCAAATATTAAACATATTGATTTTAAAATAAAAGAAAACGGATCGAAAAAATACAATGACGGAACGGAAGTGCAGGGACACAGTGTACATTTTCTGCCAGATTTTTTTCATTCAAATTATTATAAAAGATTTACAAGGTTGTCAAATGAAATCAACACAAATAACTATTTTAAATTTATAAATATTAGACCTGATTTTAAAATAAGTCGTATAAATCTACTAACAAATATCTTAAAACATAAAGTAACAACAAATTATTTATACTGTGATTATAGATTAGATTACATTAATATTTCAAACAAATTATTACCGGATTTTTTTAACAAAAAAAGTTACTTAAAATTATTAGAGAAACAAATAGATAAAAAAAATGAAGAATTTCTTAAGTATGTAAAAGACAATACTATTCATTTAGAAATTCATTTTAAAAAAATATTTAAATTATTTAACATAGAAGAATTAAATCAAAATATTTATGTAGGTGAAAGGATCGAGTGTAAAAATATATAATAATTTAGTCCTTCATTTAAAAAAAAATATATTATAATAATATATAAATGGAAACGAAGGTAATTGCTGAAATAGGAATTAATCATAATGGAGATATTAATATTGCAAAACAATTGATATCATTGGCATCTATAGCAGGATGTCAATATGTAAAGGTACAAAAAAGAAACCCAGATGTATGTGTACCAGAACATCAAAAATCTAAACCAAAATCAACACCATGGGGAGATATGACTTATTTGGAGTATAAACATAAAATAGAATTTAGCAAGGAACAAATGATAGAATTATATAACTACGCAGAAAGTTTAGGAACAAATTTTTTTGCATCTGTTTGGGATACAGATAGTGTAGATGTAATGAAAGATATTACTGATATTGGAAAGATACCTTCTGCTTTAATTACAGATTTAGAATTGTGTAAATATGCTAGAGATAATTTCAAAACTCTAATTATTTCTACTGGTATGAGTACTGAACAAGAGATAATAGATTGTGTTAAATGTTGCAATCCAGATGTAATTATGCACAGTAATTCAACATATCCTTGTCCAACCAATGAATTAAATTTAAGATATATTGAACATTTAGGGAAGAAATATCCAGATAAAGAAATAGGATATAGTGGTCACGAATATTCTTTACCTACAACATATGCTGCCGTTGTATTAGGTGCAACTTGGGTTGAAAGACATATTACTTTAAGCCGAAAAATGTGGGGTAGTGATCAAAAGTCATCTATTGAACCAGCAGGATTATTTCATATGATGTCTAGTATTAAAGCAATTGAGGGTTCAATACAACATCCTTCTGGAGAAAGAATTTTATTTGAAGGTGAATTAAGCAAAAGAAAATCATTAAGAGGTGTTTAGAATAATTAAATTTTTATTATATTAAATATTTATTTATAATAAAAATGTTTTGTGGATTTATATGGAGCCCTATTTTTGATCACTATTATAATATATTAGAAGAAATAAACCGTGATTATAATGTTAAACAGTTTTACATTTACGATTTTAATAACAATCCTGATATTTATGAAAAGGCGATATTAAAAATTTATACTACTGA
>Ga0315320_10002648_pt1 | contig 14740 bp, 12 predicted proteins | sample M140m21515metaG_FD_203458 | JGI IMG/M metagenome (GOLD analysis project Ga0315320, IMG submission 203458) | Ammonia-oxidizing marine archaeal communities from Monterey Bay, California, United States - M1 40m 21515 | ecosystem: Environmental > Aquatic > Marine > Coastal | place: USA: California... | reverse complement strand
TGATAACGAGTAACAACGCAGTCGCATAGAACGGCGCAACAGCTTCACGCTGCATGAAGACAAGCATCCAAATTAAGGCAGCAAACACAGCAATGAAATACCACCCGTCGCGGAATACCTCGCCTATCTTAGGCAACTCCTCTTTTGGCAAGCCCTGCAAATTATCGCGCGCAGCGTGGGCATCAATTTGCATAAACAGACCGAAAAAATAAAGAAGCGACGGGACAATTGCGGCGATCGCAACGGTGACATAGCTGATGTTAAGAAAGCTCGCCATGACAAACGCGGTAGCGCCCATTATAGGTGGCATTAACACGCCGCCCGTCGACGCACAGGCTTCTACTCCCGCCGCATATTCACGCGTAAAGCCAATACGCTGCATCGCGGGAATCGACAGTGGTCCGGTGGTGAGCACGTTACTGATAGGCCCACCGCTCATCGAGCCCATAAGGCCGCTTGAAAAAATTGACACCTTCGCAGGCCCACCCCGCTTATGCCCGAGAAGTGCGAAGGCGAGATTGATGAAAAAAGGGCCACCGCCGGTGTATTGCAGCGAGACGCCGAAAACCAGAAAGCCAAAGACAAGCTGCGCGAACACCTGCATCGGTATGCCAAACAGACTTTCCTCGCCCATGACATGGAACATGGCGACGTCTTGAACGGGAATGCTAAGCGCAGCCATCACGTCGGGCAGTTTGTCGGCGAAAGTTGGATAAATTGAGAACACAGCGACGATGGCGAAAACTGGCCACCCTCCCGCGCGCCTGCCGGCCTCCATGACGATAACCCATGTCACCAAAGCAAGCCAAACACCGACCGGCGGTGCGGCATACTCCCACGCTTCGAGCACAATGCGCTCGGCATAAAACGCAAAGTACGAGAACACACAGGCTATGACGAGCATGATCAGGATGTCATACCACGGCACGTGGGTTGGGCTGTGTTTAGTCGCCGGGAATGTCACAAACACCATGCTTAGCATGACCCCAGTAATAAGATACATATAGCGACTGTCGAGCAAAACATAGCCAACGAAAAAGCCTAAATTAAATACCTGATTAATCGCGAGAAGAATCGACACCCCGGTGAGCATCGCCATTACTGTGCGCCATCGAGAGGACAGTGCGCGGTACCGAATACTTGGTGCAGGTGCGTCCGCTTTGAGCCCTATGTCACCACTGAACTTTGGTGACACCGAAGACTGAGTATTACTTTTCTGTTCGCTCATAATGTTTTTCACTTGTTGCTGACGCTATTCGTATTACGACCCGGCCTGAGGGCTAAGAGTTAGCCGCTAGAGGCTATCTGCGAGGGTAGCCAGGCTCGCAGCTTCTAACGCGTTAAGACGGGCAACAAGCCACGCCTTCTCAAAGTCTCGATAATCGTCAGGGGCTGCGGGGACGAAAGCATCCCATGCTTTTTTCAGTATCGCTTGTCGGTGAAGGTTTTTCGCGTTTTGCGCGGCGGCTTCGGGCGTCCATTCACCGCTCTCTTTGAAATAACGAATTGCCCCCTCATGGAAAGGCAAAAAGGCTTGTTCCAATTTCTGACGCGCGAATGTCCACCCCATTGCGCCAGGCGCGCTATCTTTATATTCTTCGTAGTGGCGATGCATAATCTTGACGGTGCTAAACACCATCGCCTCGTCCGATGTATCGAGACCAACGAGCAGTGGATAAGCCGACGTAAACACCTCTAATCCCTCAGCAGGCAATGTCGGACCTTCGAAGGCGATATGCGGAACATACCAAGGCAGACGTTGACGAACACGCGCGATAGCCTCGGCATCATCATGCGGGAGAGCGGGAAATCTCAGGCCGCGAGGAGACGCATCAACGCGTAGAAAAGGCGGTGAGTTGCACGCACCACCGGCCGCATCTGCACGGTTATTAAGAATCGCGTCGATCGATGCGTTGTAACCACCCACCTCGATCCGCGTGACGTCGTCCCATGTCAAATTTGCGTAAGACAGCAAAGCGGCAGTCGCGTTATTAAGCGACGGCGCCCCTTGCACGAAGGTTACGCGCTTACCCTTGAGATCGGCAACGCCGAAGATATTTGCATCTGCAGCCGTCGCAAAGGTGAAAGAACAGCTGTCCGAAAAATTTGATAAGAGCGCACGCACCGGTTGAGGCCCCCAAATTTTTGAGGCGAAATTGAGAACCCCTTCTTGCGCGTAAACCGCCTCCGAACCGCCAGCGGAAAAATGCACGCGACCAGCACGCAGCGTCGCTAGCCGGGATACGTCATTACGCCCCGGGATCACCCGCAGGTTAACGCCATAGGTTCGCTGCAAAATGTTGCCTAGCGCAACGGCCTGACTATAACCACCCGTGCCAGTCGGATAGGCAGACCATGCCATGGTGCGAGGAAGTTCGATACCCGACTGCGCAGGCACAGAGCCCACACTCGCGGCAAAAGAAGTCCCGGTCGTAACAAAGAACGTAATTGCAAGTCGGATAAGAAAAGCAGAACAGGGTAAGAAGGTGGCAATGCGAGCGGTCATTGGGCGACACGTCTCCTTTTAAAAGGCATCAAATAAGAGGCATCAAAGTAACGGCTTTGAGGATCATTAGAGTACGCCAAAACGGCCGCGGTAAACTCGTTCGAGCATAACCTAGCACTTAGGACAATACCATACGCTGCCTAATCTCTAACTGCCAATTAGCCCCATAGCTCCTCGCTGACAGGGAGTTAACTTTCGCCGATCACCGTCCCAGGCGTCTGGCGAGTTGTTCGCCATCATGCATTGCGGTTGCGCTACAAATCCTTCTATACTCAGTCACAATTCTCATAAAAAACCATAGCCTAGCGCTCGTAGTCTTATACACCTCTGCGTGGGGTCAAAGACGTAGGCTTTACTCTGCAACCGCTTCATTGGGGAAAACATAATGCCATTTCGCAGCGCACTTCATTTGACAATTTGTCACAACACAAATGAATTTCAAGAGAACAACGCGCCGGCAGGAATGAAATCAGCGCGCCCATTTGCAGCAGCACTTGCGATTGGCCTAATCGCAGCCAGCTGTGCACCCGACGAGCCCGCCCTGCCCGAACTCAGCTTCGAAGAAGCGCTTCAAGAGAAGCTCATCATGGCGCAGCCTGGCGATATTATCGAAATCCCCGCTGGCGTCCACGAAATGACTCGCAGCCTTTCTCTGAATGCGCCAGGAGTTACTATCCGCGGGCAAGGGATGGATGTCTCGATTCTCTCTTTCAAAAACCAAGCGCAGGGTGCCGAGGGGCTACTCGTTAATGCCAACGATTTCGTCCTCGAGAATCTCGCGCTCGAAGACACCGTCGGCGACGCGCTCAAAATTAATCAGAGCGCGAATGTGGTCATTCGCAATGTCCGCACCGAATGGACCGGTGGTCCACTAACCACCAACGGCGCCTATGGCATATACCCTGTCCAATCTAAGAACATTCTTATTGACGGCGCCGTTGCGATCGGCGCCTCTGACGCTGGAATCTATGTGGGGCAGTCGAGCCAAATCATCGTGCGCAATTCACGCGCCGAGTACAATGTGGCTGGCATCGAGATCGAAAACTCTACTTTTGCCGATGTTTACGACAACGTGGCGACTAATAATACAGGCGGAATACTGGTCTTCGATTTACCCAACCTACCTGTTCAAGGAGGCCGCAATACGCGCGTATTTAATAACGAAATTGTGAGCAATAATGTCGACAATTTCGCGCCCGAAGGCAATATCGTTGGCACCGTTCCCGCAGGCACAGGCATGATGGTGCTTGCCAACGATAGCATCGAGATATTTGGCAATCGCTTCGCCGACAATCAAACGACTAACGTGATGGTCGTTAGCTATCTGATTAACGGCCTGCCGATCGATGATCCCAACTATGACCCTTTCCCTGAGGCTATTTATATTCACAGCAATAGCTTCGAAGGCGGCGGCGAAAATCCCGATTCAGAACCTTTGATCGCATTGCAGACCGCGACAGGTCAGCCCATTCCAGATGTTGTTTGGGGCGGGGCAATCATGCCCGATGCTAACGGCGAGCCTAGCAAAACTTCCGCCGAAATCTTATGCCTAGGAGAGGGCGGTATGAGCTTCGTGAATTTGGATGCAATGAACGGCTTTGCTGCGCCCTCTTTCGATCCCGCCCCGCACCTGTGCGAGCAACCCCGGCTGCGTAAAATAGTGCTGCCCGGCGATGCCGGCAGTGCTGAGTAATCGGTTCATAAGAGGAAAGAAAGTGACACACTCAGCATTACGCGCTTTTCTGACCAAGGGGCTCGCCTCGACGCTTCTACTCCTTGCAGGCTGCACCGAGGTGACGCCTAGCTTTGTTGCTGATGCCCGGCCACAAAGGCTTTCGGAATGGAATCTTTTTGATCTAAACACGCAACGCTTACAACCCTTGCCCGTTGTCGAGGTAGTGAAACCAGCTAATCCACTTTTCACAGACTATGCGCATAAACTTCGCACGTTGTGGATGCCTGAAGGCACGCAGGCAAGGCTTGTGAATGATGAGATCGACTACCCTGTCGGGACTGTGCTGAGCAAGACGTTTTACTATCCTGTCGATGACGAGAGCAATGTTATTCGCGTCGCCGATCAGGGCGCTCGTGTAATCAATCTCGCCGACTCTCGCCTCATTGAGACACGCGTCTTGGTGCGCCAAGAAGCGGGCTGGGATGCCCTGCCCTATGTGTGGAACGAAGAGGAAACTGAAGCTTTTCTCCGCGTCGCTGGCGCGAGTCGCCCACTGACTATGGTAACCGCGGCCTCACCCGAAACGCCCGCAACCCAGTTCGCTTATTTTGTACCCAATGAAAATCAATGCTCTGGCTGCCATACAACCGAACATCCAGACGGCGGTATGCATCCGCTGGGCGCTATAGCGAGCCAACTCACCGCCTCGTCGCATTCGGCGAGCGGCGAATTTCAGCCTCAAATAGAAACGCTCGTTGTACGTGGCTGGCTCGACCGCGCACCACAGGGCCCCGCACTTGATTCCTATGAAGATACTTCCCTTCCGATCGGTCAGCGTGCGCTTGCCTACCTTAATATGCAATGCGGGCACTGCCACAATCCAGACGGTGCGGCAGATACCTCTGGCCTTGTCCTCACCGGACGGCATAAAACCGCGGTAAGCATGGGGGTTTGCAAGCCTCCTGTTGCGGCTGGCGGTGGCGCTGGCGATCTGCAGTACGGCATCTTGCCCGGCGATCCAGATAGCTCTATCCTTCATTACCGAGTCGCCTCTGCCAAACCGGACGAAATGATGCCCGAGTTGGGACGCTCGCTTGTGCACGAAGAGGGGGTCGCGCTGATACGTGAATGGATAGGCACACTGACTGGAAGCTGTGACGAGCAGAGCGAAAGTCGAGTTGCAGGCGAGAGCGGCTTCGAGCCTCGTGTGGCGAAGAGAACGACAGGCTAATCGACCATTTAATCGACCTCCTAATCAATTACCCAATCGAAATAAGTATCAGGGAAAGGCTCGTCTGCAAGCGTAAAATGCCACCACTCTGTTTCTAAGGGTCTAAATTTTTGCGCCGCCATTACCGCGCGCAGCAGCGCGCGGTTCGCTCGTTGCTCAGCCGTCGGCAACTCGCTAGAGGGCCACGACATCAGGTCGAAAAAGTCCCAAGGGGTGCCCATGTCGAGCTCATCTCCTGTTTTTAGATCTACGAGCGTCAGATCAACCGTGCTGCCTCGAGAATGGCCCGAACGCGCAGCGATGTAGCCGTCGCTAAACAGATTAGCTTTGTCGACCTGCGGGTAGAACTCGGCTTTCGTCGCGAGGTCATTCAGGTCACTCGCCCAGCGCACAAAATGATCCACTGCACGCTGGGGACGATAGCCATCGAACACCTTAATGCCCAGCCCGAATTCCAAAAGGGCCGCCTGCACTGCACCCAAGGCCTCTACAGCTGGCTGTGTAAGCAATACTCTAGCGTCGAGATAACCCTCAATCGGCACCCCGACAAAATTATGTGAGCCGGCGTAGCGTGCTTCAATCATAATAGTAGGCATCGCCGCCGCGAGATCGACAACCGCTGCGTCGTCAGCATTCGCGCTGCCGCAAACCAATCCTAACCAAAGTGCACTGATCGGGAGCCAACGATCTTGGCAAATGAGTAAATAAGCGCTTCTGAGCAGGGTTAAGTTAATCATGTTATCTCCAAGACCGACTATCATTGATCGCCAATAGGGCTACAACCGTACAAGCGCGGACAACAACAAGCCCTATCAAAACTGGGTGTTTGCTAAAAGTGACGCTGCATTTTATCCTAGCGTCGGTTGCCTAAGAGACATAGCCTCTGATCCTAATAGCGTCTAGAATACTTGACGAAAGCAAAAACATAATTCGAACACCAAGCTCGACTGAAACATTTTGGGACGTAATCCCTGAGTCGCGAGCATGGTTCCTTTTGAGAATAACTGGGAGTTTACCCTATGACCATGCGACAACGATCCATCCGACCCTTTGCGAGCCTTGCCCTCGTCACAGCAATCGCCGCCTTGGCACCGCCCAGCGCACTCGCTCAAAGCGACAGCTACAGGTCAGCCGCCCATGACTTCGAGATCACCACGGTCGCAGAGGGCTTAGAAGTGCCATGGTCCATGACTTGGCTACCAAATGGCGATATGCTCGTCACAGAACGTCCAGGCCGCCTGCGCATTGTGCGCAACGGCACCCTGTTAGACGCACCGGTAGAGGGTGTCCCGGAGGTTCACGCAGTAGGCCAAGGCGGTCTATTTGACGTGCTTCCCCACCCCGATTTCGAATCGAACAATCTCGTCTATCTGAGCTTCTCTAAGCCTTTGCCCGACGAATCGACTACTACCGTTATCCGTGGCACTTTTGAGAACGATCGACTCAATAACGTCGAAACCATTTTCCAAGCCGACACGATGGGCCGCAATGGTCACTACGGCGGCCGCATCGCATTCGACAACGATGGCTATCTTTTTATCACAGTAGGCGATCGCCAAGCGTCTCCCTCTGGAGACCTTCAGGCACACCCCGCTCAAGATCTTGCCAATCACAACGGCACGGTGATCCGACTACACGACGATGGCCGGGTGCCTAGCGACAACCCTTTCGTTGGTCGCCGCGACGCTCTGCCAGAAATCTACAACTACGGACACCGTAACCCTCAAGGCATCGATATCCACCCCGTAACAGGGGATATGTGGACCGGCGAGCATGGCCCCCAAGGTGGCGATGAACTCAATATTGAAGAAGCCGGCAAAAACTACGGCTGGCCGGTGATTGGTTATGGCGTAAACTATGGCCCCGGACTTCCTATCCATAGCTCACAGCAAGGCGAAGGAATGGAACAGCCGCGTCACTTCTGGGTGCCGTCGATTGCCACTGCAGGTCTCATGATCTATGGCGGCGACCTGTTCCCTAACTGGCAAGGTGATATCTTCGTCGGTGGCCTCCGCGGCCAGCAGCTCGCTCGCGTAGACCTCAACAACGAAGGCACTATGGCGATGATGGAGGAAACTCTCCTTAACGGCATTGGGCGTATTCGCGACATTCACCAAGGGCCAGAGGGAGCGATTTACATTGCCACCGAAAATCGCGGTGTCCTTCGCCTAACGCCAAGCAACTAAGCGCTGACGTGTTCACGCCAAAGCCCGCTTACGCGGGCTTTATGCATTCTGGGCTAGTATCATCTCTAGAAAAGGATACTGCAATGAAGACTATTGGTATGATCGGCGGAATGAGCTGGGAGTCCACCGCAAGCTATTATCGTGCGATTAACGAAGGCATCAAACGCGAACTTGGCGGGCTCCACTCAGCAAAAATTTGCCTTGTGAGTGTCGACTTCGACGAAATCGAACAGCTACAGCGAGAGGGTGACTGGGCGCGCTCAGGCAAGTTACTAGCAAGCGCCGCCGTCTCTGTTCAGGCCGGCGGCGCCGATTTCCTCGTTATCTGCACCAATACAATGCATAAAGTCGCCGATACTATTCAATCCGCGATCGAAATCCCCATCCTTCATATTGCTGACGCAACCGCGCAGGCTCTCGTCAGCGACAGCCGAAGCTGCGTTGGGCTGCTTGGCACTCGTTTTACAATGGAAGAAGAATTTTACAAGGCGCGACTAATCGAGAAGTTTGGCATCGAGGTTGTGATTCCGAGTCCTGCGAGTTGCAACCGCGTAAGCACCGTTATCTACGACGAGCTTTGTCTCGGTGTGATATCTGATGAGTCACGAGAATTTTATCTGCAGCAGATAGCCGATCTCTCAGGCCGCGGCGCGCAGGCAGTGATTTTGGGCTGCACTGAGATCGCCCTACTTGTGCAGCAGAGCCATACCGAGGTGCCACTCTTTGACACGACTGCAATACACGCTGAGGCAGCTATTAAAATGGCACTCACTGATCGATAGCCTATAATGGCGCGCTCCAATCCACACCCACGGGTGCAATCACATTACTATGGACGGATTAATCCTAGAGACCTTCACGGTAGGGCTTGCGACATTTTTTGCCACCATTGGCCCTCTCGATGTCGCTGCGGTCTTCGCCGCCCTAACTGCCGACGAGGCACCAAAGCACCGCCGCCGCATGGCTGTGCGCGGGGCGCTTATCGCCACAGGCATTTTGATCACGTTTGCACTCATCGGCGAGTCACTCCTGTTTGCACTTGGCATCTCAATAGCCGCTCTGCGCACCGGCGGCGGCATATTGTTGCTACTCATCGGCATAGACATGGTCTTTGCACGCTCGTCGGGCAGCACCTCGACAACGGACGAAGAGGAGCAGGAGGCGCTGGGCAAGCGCGATATCTCGGTATTCCCCATCGCAACGCCTTTAATCGCTGGTCCTGGTGCCATGGGTGCAGTTATCCTGCTTATGGCAAATACCGAAGGCGAGTTAGTGTTGCAGGCAGCCGTGATTGCCTCGCTGATAGTGATTCTCTTGCTTACCTTTGGCATGCTGCTTTTAGCGAGCAAAATTCAACATCTTTTCGGTGTTACCGGAATGCATGTCGTTACGCGCATCTTCGGCGTGCTTCTTTCCGCGCTCGCCGTGCAGTTTATTTTCGATGGTATCGCTCAAAGCGGACTTATCGGCAACTAGGCGCCTGTCAGTCGGCGATTATGAAAAGGTAATTTCTGATCAGCTATTGGAAATTTGAGCAGCGATTGGTTTACTCTACGTTCTAGAAAAAATGCGAACAGGAAATAATCACTGGAGGGGCATACGGCGATGATCTTCACAAGTAAAAATCCAAGCATTCCTTTACCTAACGCCGACCTAACATCTGTCGTTCTCCACCGGGCAGCAGAACTCGGCGACCGCCCTGCTCTCGTCGAGGGGCCGACAGGTCGGACCCTGAGTTTTAACGACCTCGCCAACCAAGTGAAGCAATTCTCTTCAGGCTTGGCACAGCGCGGTTTCAAAAAAGGGGATGTGTTTGCCATTTTTATTCCCAACATGCCCGAGTACGCAGTGGTATTTTTGGGGGTCGCATCGGCGGGAGGCATTAACACAACGGTAAATTCGCTTTACTCCACCGAAGATCTTATTCATCAATTCACAGATTCGAAAGCCAAATATCTCCTAACGATTCCTGCTTTCCTTGATCGCGCACTTCCAGCAGCTAAAGCCTGCGGTATCGAAGAAATATTTATACTTGGAGAGGCGCCTGAAGGAACTACGCCGTTCGTCGATCTACTCGCAAACGAGGGCAATGCTCCCTCTGTAGAAATCGATCCTCAGAAAGACCTTGTGGCTTTACCCTATTCGAGCGGCACTACGGGGCTATCCAAAGGGGTCATGCTCACTCATGCTAATTTGATCGCTAACATGGTTATAAGCGCCGAACTCAACACCACTGACGACACCGATTGTACGGTCGGCGTACTCCCTTTTTTCCACATCTATGGCATGGTGCTCATCCTAAACTTGGCTATTTATCGCGGCACTAAATTGGTGACAATGTCGCGCTTTGACCTCGAGCAATTTTTACAAATTGTGCAAGAGCACAAGGTAACAGTCCTCAGTTTAGTACCACCCATTATTATCACCTTGGCTAAGCACCCCATTGTCGACAACTACGATGTATCCAGTGTCAGGACAATCGGCAGCGGCGCAGCGCCGTTAGGCCAAGAGCTCGAACAGGCCTGCGCCGCTCGACTTGGCTGTGAGATTTACCAGGGTTTCGGGCTAACCGAGGTAGCCGGTGCGTCACATGTAAATTCGGCTTTAACCGGCGTTATTAAGCCGGGATCCGTGGGTCCTGTAATTCCCAATACCGAGTCAAAAATTATCGATATTGAAACGGGTGTAGAGCTTAGCGCTAATGAGACAGGCGAGATTCTGATCAGAGGACCGCACGTCATGGTTGGTTACTTAAACAACCCCGTGGCGACCGCTAACGCTATCGATTCAGAAGGTTGGTTCCGAACAGGCGATGTCGGCTATGTCGATGAAGAGGGCATTTTTTATATTGTCGATCGCGTAAAAGAATTGATTAAATACAAAGCCTATCAAGTCGCCCCCGCCGAGTTGGAGGCACTCTTGCTAAGCCACACTAGCATCGCCGACGCCGCAGTAATCCCAAGCCCGAACGAAGAGGCAGGAGAGGTTCCTAAGGCCTTTGTTGTATTGAAAGAAGCGCTCACCGAGCAAGAGATTATGGATTGGGTTGCAGAGCAGGTAGCACCACATAAAAAGATTAGGCTTCTAGACATTGTCGACGAGATACCCAAATCAGCGTCAGGAAAAATCCTTCGCAGGGTATTAGTCGAACGCGAGCGAACTCGCCTCGCGGGTTAATCAAAGACTACTATAAACTCATTAGAGCTTATGGAAGGCAAAAAAAAGGCCGACAATGTCGGCCTTCAAGCTTCTAGGGACTAACTGAGTTACAGCTAGAAAGGACACGTCAGGGTTGTGAAAAGAGGGGGATGGCATCCGCTTTTCAGTGATCTCGGGAGAGAGTACCCCTGTCCTGATTGATTAAACGCCAGTCCCTCCATTGTAGATCACTCGTCTGTTTGCGCTTTTTTACACCCCACACACAATGGCTAGTCGCACTCTAACAGGCTGGCCTCAATGGATTGAAGAATCTAAAAAACCATTCTAAAACTTAGAACGTATAAGTCATAAACAAAAAACCCAACTATGCACAACGGACTCAGGACCACTCTTATGGGTATGACAACTCGCTCACTAAGTTATTCGAAAAGCCGGCAGGCTAGGGGCTCCCTTCAGCTCGTTCAGGGTGCGCTTCTTTCGCTTGTCCTCATCGTAGCAGCCGATAGTTACGGACTCGAAACACCAGAATATGAGGTGTTGTACGCCGAAGGAAATATCGAATATCGCCGCTATGAAGCCTACTTAGTTGCCGAAACTTCGATGAGGGGTGGGAACAGGGGCAGGGACACGCGCGATGGATTTATGCAATTGTTCGACTATATCTCCGGCGACAACACGCTCGAGACGAAAATAGACATGACGACGCCGGTTGTTCAAGGCCAAAGCACCAAGATTGCGATGACTGCGCCGGTCGTGGAGTCCTCGAGTAATGGCGTCAGTAGCATGGCATTTATGCTGCCGAGCGAATATACACTCGACAGCGCGCCACGCCCTACAAACCCAGCCGTAACACTGAAAGAGATTCCGGTTAGGTTGGTTGCTAGCATACGTTACTCGGGACGATGGACAGACAAAAACGTCGCGAAATACAAGGCGAGACTCGAAAAACATCTCGCCGCAAACAAAGTTGTTGTGATAAGCGATTTCTCGACAGCCAATTACAACGCGCCATTTACACCGCCGTTTATGCGTCGCAACGAAATTCACTATGAAATAATTGCGTTGCCAGAGCGCTAGCTCCTTTGAATGAGCTCATGCAAGGGAGCAAAGCAATGCAACAACACGTTCTTATCAGCGGGGCTAGTGGGCTCATAGGCAGCGCACTGAGCACTCATCTCGCTGGCTTGGGGTTCGCCATTCATCGGCTCGAAAGGGACAACTCAGCGGCACGATTCAACTACTCATCTGCGTCTAAGCACGTCTCGCTTGATCACTCAATCTTTCTAAGCGCTGTGATAAACCTTGCCGGCCCCAGTATCGCCGATGGCCGCTGGACAGCTAGCCGAAAGCAAGAACTTCTAGAAAGCCGTGTGGATATCACCACCGCACTCGCCACAGCTCTTGCCGCAGCGCCGAAGCCTCCGGCCTTGTTTTTATCGGCCTCTGCCGTTGGTTTCTACGGAGAGTCAACCCTACCCCTCAGCGAGGAAGCCCCAGCGGGTGGCGACTACCTTGCCTCGCTTGCGACTCGCTGGGAAGCAGCTACGGCGCCTGCCCAGCTCGTTGGCATTCCTACCACGCATCTGCGCTTCGGCGTTGTTCTGAGCACCAAAGGTGGGGTGTTGGGTAAGCTGATGCTGCCTTTTTCGCTCTGTGTTGGTGGTAGGCTAGGCAACGGCCATCAACCGATGAGTTGGATTGCTCTTCCCGACGTCTTGAATCTACTCAGCCACATGATTGAAGCGCCAGACGTACTCACGGCGCATGCCGACAGTGAAGGCGCCAACGCACTCAATCTAGTCGCCGACGAGCCCACCACAAACGCCGCTTTCACTAAAGCCTTGGGCCACGCGTTACATCGGCCAACGCCCTTCCCTCTGCCAAAGTTTCTAATTCGGCTTTTGTTTGGAGAAATGGGCGATGCCCTGCTGCTGGGACATTCGGCGGTCATCTCGACCCGTCTCTCAACTTTGGGCTATACCCTTCAATACCCGAACATAGACCTCGCCCTTGATTATTTGATTGAGCATAAGGCCTGAGAGCAATTGACTCTGCGGCCTAATGGGGTAGTCTGCGTAAACATCTAAATTCGACCCTAGAACAAGAACGAGGAACGCCGTGAACACAACCTGCTTTGAAGTCTCTATCGCCGACCATATCGCCCATATCGTGCTTAATCGCCCTGAAAAACGAAATAGCATGATTCCTGCGTTCTGGGACGAACTGCCTCTTGTGATCAACGCGCTCGAGCAAGACGACAGCGTCCGCGTCATCGTGATTTCCTCGACAGGCCCCCATTTTACTGCGGGCATCGACACGGCTGTGTTCGCTAGCAATGAAACACCCAATGAAGATCCCCGAGAAGTTGAGCATCAGAAAAGACGCCACGGTGCCCGCTTCTACGACAATGTGCTGCGCATGCAGCGCACGTTCAATTGCCTAGAAGAGTGTCGTGTTCCTGTTCTCGCAGCGATACAAGGCGGCGCAATCGGTGGCGGTGTGGATCTTATTACCGCCTGCGACATGCGCTACATGAGCAAAGACGGGTTTCTGACCATTTTCGAAATTAACATAGGCATGACCGCCGATGTCGGCACCTTCCCGCGTATCACCAAACTTATTCCCGAGGGTATTGCGCGCGAACTGGCCTACACTGGTCGGCGAATGGGCGCTGAAGACGCTAAAAACATCGGACTCGTGAATGCGGTCTTCGATACCCATGAGGAACTGCTCGCTGGGGTTATGGAAATCGCCCGTGAGATTACGAAAAAGGCACCCATCGCTATTTATGGCAGCAAGCGCCTGATAACCTATTCTCGTGATCACAGCACAGCCGATAGCCTCGATTACATCAGCATCTGGAATGCCAGTATGCTGAACTCAGCCGAGGTGCGCGAAGCTATGTCGGCAGCAAGTGAAAAGCGCGAGGGGGATTTCGCCTCTCTGCCACCCAAAAACCACACAATGTCGACGACTGTCAGCTAGCCTTGACGTTTTGAATTTGTAACAGGGTTAAACCGAATGAATCGCTAGGGTCAGGCTTAGCGTTATCAATAAGAATGAAAGACGCACCAAGTAGGATGCGCCCTAGACAAAGGAATGGACTATGCTCAAACCGATAATTGCTATCGTAGTAGCCGTCACACTCAGCATGCTCATCGCTATAGCGGGCAGTAACAACAGCGCCCTCTTTGATGGCATGCCTATTTTCATGCTCTGTGCCTCCGTTGGATTCGTCCTTCACTGGCTCGGTTTCATCCCTGCCTATGTTTTCCAAACCGAACACTACTTCGATCTCATAGGGTCCATCTCCTATGTCGCGACTGTCGCCCTCGCCTTTTTGCTGGTGCCCTCGTTCGACGCCCGGGGCTTAGTAGTCGCGACCTTAATTTGCGTTTGGGCGATACGGCTCGGAAGCTTCCTCTTCATTCGGGTGAAAAAGGCTGGCCAAGACCGACGGTTTACACTGATAAAAACAAGGTTTTTCCGGTATTTGCTGACCTGGACACTCGGCGGTACTTGGGTTTTCATCACTATGGCCGCAGGGCTCGCGGCAATGACCTCCCAAACTCAGGCTGAGATCGACGCGTTCTTCCTATTCGGCGTCGCACTCTGGGTCGTGGGCTTTAGTATAGAGGTCATCGCCGATCGGCAGAAAACAGCGTTCCGTAAAAACCCAGACAATGCAGAGAAATTTATCAGCAGCGGGCTCTGGTCAGTGTCCCGCCACCCCAATTACTTTGGTGAAATTATTCTCTGGATCGGCATTGCCGTCATCGCTCTTCCCGTTTTAGCCGGCTGGCAATGGGTTACCCTCGTCTCACCAATTTTTGTCAGTTTCCTGCTTCTTAAAGTAAGCGGGGTGCCGATGCTCGAGAACAACGCTGAGTCGCGCTGGGGTAACGACCCCGCTTTCAGAAAATACAAGGAAAACACCCCAACCCTCATCCCCTATTTCGGCAAACCAGATTTAGGGTAAACTC
>Ga0315320_10002646_pt1 | contig 14742 bp, 22 predicted proteins | sample M140m21515metaG_FD_203458 | JGI IMG/M metagenome (GOLD analysis project Ga0315320, IMG submission 203458) | Ammonia-oxidizing marine archaeal communities from Monterey Bay, California, United States - M1 40m 21515 | ecosystem: Environmental > Aquatic > Marine > Coastal | place: USA: California... | reverse complement strand
TCCTTATGTATACTTCGAGCCAAAATTTTAATATCGTTTACTAGTAAATGTCAGCCGCTTTGATTGACCTCGTGTCCAAGGGTGCCCAGGATGTCTACATCACTGGCCAACCCGAAGTCAGTTTTTTCCGCCAGAACTACAAGCGTCATACGAACTTCTCCATCAAACCTGAGCGTATCGATTACATCGGTTCGTTCAGTTCGGGTGCCGAGGTGACCATCCCCGTCAAGTCGAAGGGTGATCTTTTGAGCTACGTGTGGATCGAAGCCCCCGGTATCGCCGCGACGGGTTCGGAAACGACGGGTCTTTTCTCCAAGGATTCCAACCCAACTGAGTTCCTTCTCTACATCGGTGGTCAGCAGGTCTGTCGCCTTGATTCTCTCTATGTCCAGGGTGTTCACAACGTGCTCTACAACGAAACACAGGCTCGTGCGTCGTCGGCTGTGTCTACAGCGGAGGTTAAGGAGAATGCGACGAATACTGTGGGTACAGCCGATCACTTCGTGATTCCCTTCTTCTTCAGCCAGGACTGGACCAAGTCGCTTCCCCTGGTCGCCATGCAGTACCACGACGTCGAGATTCGCATCAAGTGTCGCGACGGTTCCTTCTCGACGACTCCCAAGGTGTATGCGATGTATGCTTACCTTGACACCGAAGAGCGTAAGTTTTTCACGGACAATGAGCATGAGATTCTCATGACACAGACACAGTATCAGATGGTTGGGGCGACGGATACGGATATCGATCTCACTTATTTCAATCACCCCACAAGTGCACTCCACCTTGTATCCTCGAACGTGGGTGCGATATGGGATACGGCGTATGCTTTCGATGATGCTACTCTGTACATTAACGGTACACCTCTCTCCGAGAACATGTCCAAGGATTACCATCATACAGTGGTTCCCAAGATGCACTGCCAGTGTCTCCCCGATGATCTTCTGCAAACCGCCCCCGTGTACACATGGCCATTCTGCCTCAACATCGGAAAGTCTCAGCCTTCCGGTTCCCTGAACTTCTCTCGTATCGATACGGCGAAGGTGACACTCAGAAACGTGTCCGGTGGTAACATGCACCAGCGTATGTACGCAGTCAACTATAACATTCTTCGTATCAAGAATGGTATGGCCGGTGTTGCGTTCGGTAATTAATTCCAGTTGTCAATCAAAGTTTTAGTTTTTTCATACATCTTCTTTCCGTGAAAGGTGTTATTCTTTTCCCCTTCCCATATTGTGAGTCGGTCCTCGAGAAATTCCTTGAACTTGTCCGAGTCACAGTTAGACTTGTACCGAACCTTTTCACACTTAAGTGCATCCGTTGTAGCAGATAAACGACCATCCATTGAATGCCCAGCAAATTCTTCAGGTGTGAGACGAGTAGAAACTTCTTGTTTTTTTCCAAGAGCCATTTATACTATGAACGCACCTATCCTTTATTACTGTAAAGCGTGTAAGAGGACTTATGATGGTCACGCACAATGCTGCTTCGAGATGGAACATGTCATAGTTAAAATCCCCGAAGATACTAAATGATACCCCTTCTCATAGCTGGTGCACTCACTGGTACACTCGTTTATACTTTCATGGGACAGAACCTTGTGTCTTCCTCAGAAGCCAAGCGGCTCATCAAGGAGGGTAAGATAAAGAAGGTCATCGATGTTCGTACAATCACAGAATATCGTGCAGGACACTATCCCAAGGCACTCCACATCCCCGTTAATAAGATGGACGAAAAGACCACTACGGAACTTCCCAAGAAGGGTTTACTCGTCTACTGCAATACTGGGCAACGAGCCAGGTTTGCGGCAGAGACATTGGAAGAACTCGGTTTCGAAGATGTCTACTACATCGCCGGACACTACTCGAGCCTACTTTAACTTCACACCCAGAACCCGCCTCAACTTCTGAAGGACACCGGTGTCAGGGATGGCTCGACCCGATTCGTAGGAACTGATGATACCCGCATTCACTCCAACTGCGATTGCTAAATCTTTTTGTGTTTTGAAACCTTTAGCAATACGCCCCTGTTGAATCATCTTTGCCATAGAAAGTGGTACCTTCTTATGGGTACCGATCTCCTCATCTTCTAATTTCTGCTCCTTCGTACGTTCATAGTGCTTCGTTAGAGGTCGTTCTGTGGGTGCAGCTTTTCCATGAATGACAACCGGAGTCCAATCCTGGTGACTCATATGTCTAGATAACACGTTTCGTTTTTAAGATTCTTTCCAGACGTTCCTTCTCCCTTCTCATGAAGATAGTTAACTGATCAACTTTACCCCCCAATGTCACCTGTCCATACTGTTTGAGCGAAGAAACATTTTCGACACGCACCAAGTCTACCCACGACATTTTCGATTCGGGTGTTTTGCTGTGGTGTATAGCTAGTACGGCAGCATCTCTTTTTATGTCTCTAGGAAGTTCTTGTCCTTCATAACAGATGACAACGTGTGACCCCGGATAACCACTCGCATGCATCCACCAGTGTTCGGGATCACTCATGTTTGTGAGATGATCATTTTCTTTTGCATTTTGACCAATTCGGACGGGGATATTACCGGAAACGGTATATTCTAACATACGAGGTGTACGCTCATAATCCTTATACTGAGTGAAAGATCGCTCGAAGAAATTGTAATAGTACAGTAAATGCACGTCGTTCTTAAACCCAGTCCGTCTGTTGCACATAAATATAGAGTCATCCTCCCTAGTAAAAGAGCTATCGATTTCGGTCGGAAGGGGGTTCAATATTACACTGACCATGGCGACGCCCGTCTCATGCGTGCACATCTTATTAGGAAGGGGGCTGTCATTCCTAAGAAGTTGCGGATAGAGACAAATCACCACGAAATTCATCGGGGTATGTTGGCTGTAGATGAAAGTGAAAAGGAAGATTGGCAAGACTTTTTCCGGGCTGATTATTGGGAACGGTGGATGCTCCTGTCCTACCCAGATGTCAACAAGGCCAAACTCTACATGACAATGACCAAAGGTGTCCTTTTCATGCCTCAGGCAGAAGACTTCTGGTATTGTGACAATAAAAATATCGACAGAATATAATGAGTTGTATCGTCGGACAATCGAAACGCGAAAACAACGTCGAAATAGAACCCATGGGATGTAGACCAGTTAGCCCCGATGTATGCAAATCCGGCTTCATGGCCCCGAGTGAAAATATAACGAAACCCAAGAAATCCCTGGACCAGTGCTGTAAATGTCAGCCTGATGAATCATGCTCTTTCTGTATCGACCCATCTAAATGTACAGAAGAAGAGATTGAACGATACGTGGCGGATGAAGATGATGAATGTTTTTCTGATGATACGGAACTTTATGAACCGGTCCCACCAGAAGAACCCATGGAAGAATTCATCCCTGAAACGAAAGAAGCTGAGGAGAATGCTACTGTCTTGTACTACATTTTGGCTGGGGGTATTTGCATGTTTTTCATTGCACTTCTCTCACTGACCCGTTGATCCAAACCCACCAGAACCACGGTCAGTATCTTCTACGATATTGATCTCCGCGATAGGCGGTGTCTCACACTTCTCAAGAACGAGTTGAGCGATGCGATCACCCTTCTTAACCTCAAAGTCTTTGTCCCCATGATTGAAGAGAACGACTTTGACTTCACCCGTATAGTCTGGATCAATGACACCAGCCCCAACCTGGATACCGTGCTTGACGGCGAGTCCGGATCGTGGTGCGACGCGTCCATATACTCCAGGTGGGAGAACAACTGTGATCCCCGTGGAGACAAGCCCTCTTTCCGACGCACGAATAACACAGTCCATATTGCTGTAGAGGTCATAACCCACAGAACCATCGGAACCGCGAGTAGGAACAATAGAATCATAGGTCAATTTCTTGATCCCAAGGGACATTGTAATTCATAATCGATACTTGTCCTTATATTCATTCACTGTGATCAGTTTTGCTTCAGGTAATCCCTTGTTTGGTGGATATTTACAAAAGTTTTTGCAACGACAGTGTTTCGTCTTTGAGAAACATTCTTTCTTTGGTGCATAACACCGTAGTGGTAAATAGATGTCGTTAGATATGTAACGCAAAATTCGATCGATGAATATCATTGACTAATTATAATTTCTGCCTTTTAATTAGATGAATCATTGTATCGTATTCGGAGCCAGGGGCCATCTAGCACAAACAAGAATCATCCCAGCCCTGAATAAGCTCGAGTGTCCATATACACCCATATCACGGAGTGTTGTTTCAAATCTACAACACCTCAAGAATACGTCAAATGTTGTCGCTTACATGTCTATTCCGACCCACAATTTTTGTGAAAACGTCGAGCCCTACATAAATGTCATCAACCCAACCTACATCTTGGAAAAACCTCATGGGCATTCTCTGGAAGACTTTGAAAGAATACATTCGTTTGTGAAGACGAACAATATGAACGTTCTTTACAATGATCACTATCTTGGAAAAAGTATACTGGATCGAATTGAATTACCCGACAACCTAGAAAAAATTAAAATCACCATCCATGAGAGTCCCGACATAAATCAACGAATCGAATACTTTGATAGTGTTGGCATAATTCTGGACATGTACCAGAGTCATTGTGTCTTGTTGTTCGCGACTCTATTGGCTAGACATTTTAAGCAGACAAGAAAAGAAATTCTACACGATTTCAAATTTGTCAAACCACATGTTACACATGTGTCAAAAAGTCATCTCTATACAGGTACAGCACCAACGTCGTGTCGTGTATCAATGAAATATAAGGATGTCTTTCTTGAAGCTGATATTTCAAAGATGGTACCGGATGAAAAGACTATATCCATCAACGACAATGACAAGTATAACATGAATACAGGTCGATGTGCATATGAATCAATTTTGGAAAAAATTAAGATGGACGACCTGTCCTCATGCATCGATGAACAGGAAGTCAGGGACCTGTGGGATCACTTTTCAATAATGGAATGCTGACCGAAATAGTTACGTTGAGCCATCAAAAAATTTACAGATGTCCGACGCTGGTGTATGAAATCAAACTGGGTAAGGGCAGCCTGTACAGAAGGACATGGTATACCCGTTGCCGTACAGAACATGACAAATACCCTCACATCTTCGGCCGTCTGCTCGACGATGTCGTAACAACTTTCCGCAATCATAGGACACTCAATGATCGTACCAGATGACCACGCATTGATTGTTCGACGCCTTTCGACGTTACGAGTATTCATGACCTTAAAACCCTCTATGAGTGCCATAGCAAATACGAAACGTAGTGTTGATGTGGCAATGTAGGGATCAATTGCGTAATTCAGGTGTTGGTTGACGTTCACCGCCTTGACATCACGACTCACGAGTCTTGTATTAAGTGCCGCATTTAGAACGGGTGTGGGAATGCCATACTCGATAGCAACCTGCGAAGTCCATGATCCGGTATTGTTCATTTCTGCAACATCTAGGATCTTAGAAATGTTATAGTCACTCAATACCTTAAGAGCTGAGTTTACGATGTATCCATCGGCGTCAGTTTTTTTAGCTTCATCGAGTGCCTGTTTCATGTAAAATGCATCCTGGTTACAGTACGCGTATACATCAGCGACACCCTGAAGCATGCCATATTCCACACCATTGTGAACCATCTTTGTGAAGTGACCGAGCCCATAATCGTTGCCCATATGCGTAAAATTCTTACAGAAACTGGAAAAGAGATCGGTATTTTCGATGAACACATCTTCATCACAACCAATCATCAAAGCAGGTCCGGAAAGAGCTCCAAACGCACCACCTGATAGTCCAGTTCCGACATAGTTCACGTTCTTCGACCTACACTTGGATCCCCTCTTTCTCGACGTTCTATAATGTTCATTGGAACAGTCAACGATAGTATCGTTCGGGTCGAGTTTTTCTAGAAGGGATTTGACAACACCGTCAGTGGCTTCACCGTTTGGGAGAGCTGTGAAAATGGTGCGTGGAGTATCCATCTCTGAAATGAAGGTATCCATATCGGTGTGACCATGGATCGCATCACTTTTATTCGCTACTGCATCAACCTTTTCTTTTGTGCGACCATACACATGGACATCACGAGAACGCTGGAGATTGAGAGCGAGGTTACCCCCGATAGCACCGAGACCGATGAGGCCAACCGAAGACATTATGTTTTACTTATGTGATATTATTTTAAGTGTATAAATATGACGTTACGAAGGGAGGGATGGGGTCCTCCATGGCTTCGTAAAGTGTAAAAATTCTCCTTCAATCGGGATCGAACCGATGACCTCGCGATTAACAGTCGCACGCTCTAACCAACTGAGCTATGAAGGAATGGTCCTCTCTACCTGAATCGAACAGGTGACAAATGGAACTACAGTCCACTGCTCTACCAACTGAGCTAAGAGAGGGGAAGCTCCCACCAAGATTCGAACTTGGGGTGGTGGATTCAAAGTCCACAGTGTTAACCAACTACACTATAGGAGCGTGATCTCTTCCAATCGGGATTGAACCGATGACCTACAGATTAACAGTCTGCCGCTCTACCTACTGAGCTATGGAAGATGGTGCTGAGAGTGGGGTTCGAACCCACGCGTGCGAACGCACAGACGATCTTAAGTCGTACCCCTTAGACCAACTCGGGCATCTCAGCTAATATATCTTATAATTGTATTAAATCTTTAAGCACTTTGGTGGTGGTTCAAAGGCCGTCTTTTCCTTTAGTTCTTGACGCTGCTTCATCTTCTTGATGTCCGCACCCTGGCAGTCATGTTTAGTTAGGTTGATACAACTCGGACAGAAACTACCTTCACAATATTGACAGTCGATGGGAACACCACACTTCTTACGACACAGTTGGCAAGGCATACCTATTTTAAGTATACATTTTTTTAAATTAGTTAAAAGGTGTTGTCTATGTAAACAAAAAAGAGATGCTGATCCTCCGAGCCATCTGGGGTACTCTACGTGACATGACTCCTCATTACCTGGGTAATCTATGCACAATGACTAAGTCAATTTTGTGGGATGCCCCTCAGCGTTTCTACCTTGATATTGAACTGGAATACCTTCGATTGAAGCGTCTTTCCGAGCCTGAGCCTGAGCCTGAGCCTGAGCCTGAGCCTGAGCGTAAAAGATTGATCAACACACTCCTAAGTCGGTTCTGGAGAATTCACAATTAATGATGTTTACACAAGACTTTGCATTGGCCTTTTGCCAGGCTACGAACACTCTCTGCACAGACGTTCAAAGAGAGATTTGGAATCTCTGTATCCAAGAACCCGAGTGCCCACCGGCACCCAAAAAAAATGTTTAAAAATTTTTTAGAGTTTATCGGGGTGAGGACAAATACCCATCATCCAAATTTGATCCGGGCTATCAATCAATGTAACGAAGTTCGTTACATTCAAGTATCCGAAAATCCTCATTCGGAGCGTCGGGAACTTCTTGATGTTCTCCTTACGAAGTGCAAAAGACTCATGTCCTTCGTAGTGGAGAAAGAATCAGACAGTGATACGTTCTACGATATCATGGAATTGTCCAATAAAGTGAGACTTGCCCTTTATAGAAACGACGATATCACGTATCTGTATGATGAATTTAACCTATATGCCTCTAAATACAATAAAAAATCCAGATCGTCAATGAATCTTAGCAACTTAGAGATTTAATACAATGGTGAATAATGGAATGCCCCGTGTGTTACTGTGATACGAATCTTGTACAGTTAACGTGTGGACATACTCTTTGTGCTTCGTGTACAAAGAAATGGTATCTTCAGCATCGGGGTTGTGCGACATGTCCCATGTGTCGACAATCTCTATGTTTTAGAAATATCATACACAAAAAAAGGCAATGGAATGTCGAACGATGTCATCAACTTTACACAGAGTTTATTGATGAGCTGATATTTGATTGTACTGAAGAGTATTTACCCTTTTTATTGCAGTGTATGTCAATCATACAGAATAGATATACATTTACGATGAAAAGTTACCCAGACGTTACGAGTGATGCCATGGAGTTTATTTTACGATACTCATGGATTCCACTCGAACCCGAAGATGTATATAATCATGACATCCGAACCTTCATGCACTACCTTTTTGTCAATAGGACTGAATATCATAACCTAAGTAGTTCACAATACGTGAAATTTCAAGTCGAAATGGATCTCTTCCATAAACTTATCGATCTTATTGATCGGAACTCGGAGAAGATCCCCGATGGGGACTATCTCCAGATGTGTGACACTATACAAGAACTTCGAAAGAAAGTGAAACCGCCGTCATTCTTATTGAATCAGAACCAACCCCTACATTTGCCAAGCGATCCCGATACCAATGCTCAGAGAGAAAGAGAACAGCTTCATCAGCGATGGAGGGAGGTTGATGAAGAAGTTGAATATCCGGGTTTAAATGAATTCTTACAAGCGTTACACGAGGATTGGGTGGCAACTGACAACACGATTCGCACAGCGAATTGGCCGCGGCATATAGAGAGGCATGACGACCCAGTTGAACCGGGTGCGTATTATCCTCCACCTAGAGATGGTACCACTGTTGCTGAAGTACGCCTAAGTGAATAGGGACATTTGTAATTGTAAGAAACAATGGAAGAACTTATGAGTCTCATCGATAAAAACTCCCATAAAATACCCGAAGGTGATTATATTCGAATGTGTCGATTACTGAAAGAAATGTACAGGAGCAGGGATCGATTACTTGTCACACCTGATGTGGTTGGTGAAGATTTCATCATGACATCAGATGCATTTAATAAATGCCATACATGGATCAGAAGTACAGAAGCTCTCCGAGACGCCTTCGAAGAACACGAAAAAGATCCAACGGACAAGGTGAAATTAGCAATCTATAAACAGATTCGAGAAGCATCTAACCTTTATTGGAGAGAACTTAACCAAACTCATGGGTATGAGGAACTCATGTGGTTTGTGCACAGGGGAACACTCGCACAACGTGATTTCAGATATTATGGTAGGGCGGTGCGGAGGGGTCAGGTCTAGGGAGTGATCGTACTTCAATACACGCGGAAGGATCTATCGTTCCTGGTGCATGTAGTTGTTTTAGTCTCGAGAGTTCCTGTAATTGAATATGTATTTGTTTTAGTTCGTTACATATTTTCACATACACCCACTCTCTCTTTGTTGGGAACATCTCATCATCCATTATTTCCATGATCTTTCGTACATGTTCCATACCTAAGAGAGGCTCAGAATTTATATTTTAGAAATATACGTGCTGAACTTAAAACTAGTATCACATTATCATAAAATGTCACTTGTTCCCATCAAGTTGATCAAGAATATTTCCACCAGAAACAAACTTTTGAAAATCAAGGAGGAAACTCCCGAAATTGATAAGAACGATTACATCGAATCCAGAATCACCACAAATGCGAGAGCTCGTAACCTCATGGCTATAGAGGATGCTTCCGAGATGGCAAAGGAATACCTTCACGAAGATGGGTTCTTTGTAAGGTTCGGAGAAGACATCAAAAAAGAATCGGGTAAAGATTTCAAATTTTCGTACCGTAAGACCAGTACGATGGAAAGGAAACGTACAACCTCTAATGAATCCACTGGTATCGAATATATTTTGATGGAACATTCTTACCCGGATGGTTCGGGGCATTACGGTATGGCTAAAGTCAATCATGACAATAAGACGGCTGTAATATATGATTCAATGACGGATACAGATTCGGATTTCGAAGAACCACTCCGTTCATTACTCGGTCGTAGATACAAACTGTCTATGAAAGCACTTAATGGTTGTTACCCACAACCCACGGGTGGTTTTGTTTCACAGTCATTTACCAGTTTTAAGAATAAGAACTCGATGGGCCTTTCTCAAAAGAAGTTGGAGGAGGCATTTATCATCTCACAATATGATGAACTTTCTCAACATCACTTCTGTTACATGGAGTCTTTTCTCGTTATGATGACTGACCTTGGCATCCTTAGACCTGGTCCCAAAGACCCACGTGAACGTCTCGAATACATTAAAAAGTTTATTTGGGGGGTGATTCATGAGTATGTTCCCAATTCGAATCGTAGGACGGCTCAATGGAAATATTTTGAAGAGTATTTTCTATACATCATGGAGACCTCTGACTCAAATGGTAAGCGTTTACCTATGCGAAATGGTACAATTCAACTCCCACCCTCAAATGGGAATGTACGTTTTAAATTGAGGAAGATAAAGTTACCTAAGTAGAATCAAAACATTGTATTTTTCAAGAAAACATGGAACACCCACTCCCCACTGGTATTTTCGTTGAGATGTCGAACGAATTTGATGATTGGACTGAAGAGGATTTTGACAGAGAAATCAAGAGACTTCGACAACGTGTCAAAGAGCTCGAAGCCAAAAAGGTAACACGCGTGGATTACGAAGAGGTTGTACTGGATCCACCTGACGATGACGATGACGATGACGATGATATCATGCACGACCCCGATGTTCGTGAGATGGTTGAAAATGGTGAACACATTTGTCATATGTTTGACGCACCCTGCCAAGCGTGCCAAGAAGATGAGGATGAGGATGAAGTCATACAGCGGGTTGACCAACTGCGTGCACACTTTTGTTAATCTTCTGTTAACAAGTCAATTTCTTTTTCGTAGGTTTGAGAAAGTAGTAGAGATTTTAGGTCTCTTGTAAATGTAATATGCTTTTTTGGTATATCTCCCCACAAACGCTCCGAACACACGAATGTGTCAACAGCCCCGTCTCTCAATAGAGGTTCAAGTAAAGTCCAATTTGGTTCATCGTATCGAATTTTTGTACACCCCCTAGCAAACCTCCTTGAATATATGTACCATGCCACGATACTCTTATAGATGTGTATGGGTCGTTTTCCTTGCTCAAGACATTTTCGAAGAGAAGGTACCACGAAGGTGTGAAACTTTGTGAACCCATCCATACAGATTCTATCCAATTCATCGACGTTCGTTTCATTAGAAAATCGCTCTTCGACCGTGTCGATGTAGTCATATACATCGAAGGGTAATTTTGTGTCGATCGAGGGAACAATCTCCTCTCGTTGAAGCTGTTTAAAGTGTTTGCGGTGTAACGGATCATTCATAACCTGGTCGAATGTCTTGTAACCAGAGAGAGCACCGATATAGGCGAGTGATGTGTGACCACCATTGAGAATCCGAATCTTTGTCTCTTCATAGGGTTCGATATCATCACTTATGATAACACCAACCTTGGTTAGATCAGGGAAGTCTGAAGCGAACTTATCTTCAATGACCCATTGTGTATATTCTTCGGTTTGTACAGCGGTTGAACCATGACCGGGGAACACACCTTCTACTTCCCGACGAAGTGCATCCGTTGTTCGAGGTGTAATACGGTCGACCATACACGAAGGGAACCTGACATTTTCCCTGACCCATGCAGCGAGTTCGTGTTGGTTAGTATGATACAGATAAGCTAAAAACTGTGTTTCGAGAACAAGTCCATTTTGGCGAATGTTGTCACATGATAGGATCGTTATAGGATTTTTACGATTACGAAGACCACATGCCAGGTATTCGAAAAGTGGAGACCCCGGTGCGTACCCACTCTCTGTGACGGTAATGGTGATAAGATGAACACTGGGTAAGGTTAGCATATGTTTCGCGATCGTCCTATTTTTGGTCCAGTCGATGTAGTCAAGATGCGATCTAATCATCATGTATTTCGAAGGCGTCTTCAAGACGTAGTCGTCAATCTCCCTGAAACCCTCGTTTCTTAAGTTAACAGCTACGATACCCCAACGAAGATCCCCTGTTTCCTTCATGTACTCATGAATGTACATCGCCTGATGTGCTCTGTGGAAATTTCCGTACCCTATATGAACAATACCAGTCTGGCATTCAGACTTGTCATACATTCGTTAAGTTACTTAGACAAATTAAAATAAGAAAGATTAAGCATGGAAAATTTATTGAGGGCTATGCAACTAATAGATAAACACTCAAAGGTATTACCGGAGGGTGATTACCTGGAAATCTGTAACAACTTGAAGAGTGCCTACAATAAACGGAGTGATCCAGTTATGTTTTTCGATTATGATAATTTTCATATCATCCCCATGAGTGACGATCAGCGTGTCATCAGTTATTTCAATAACTATTATATTGATAGATCGATTGAACTCGACAGCGACTTTAATCAGCTACAGATAAACTATCTTGAAGGTGAACTGTCGAACCACCAACCTATACGTCGCATATCCAAACCCATGCGTGAGAGGGTACTTAGACATTATAGTCGGATTCATAACGTCGACCCTGGACACTTCGATAAAAAGACTGTTACTCAATTATGTAAAAAGTACATGGAACTCGAAAACGACTTTAGAAGTCGTTACAGAGATGCTATCGTGAAACGTTTATACTGGCTTGAAGACTCAAACGACAATCTACAGGAGATATAAAGTTTAGATGTCATTGTATAACAATGTTAGCTCTAGCTACATGTAGACCAGTACTCACAGCGAGGCACACGAAGCGTTTTAAAGTATATGCAACAGCATATAAGAATGTTGACCCTTATCGTGAAACTTCCTTACGGTACATGGGGTACGCGAATGAGCTTGGTGAGGCTTTTACAACGTATCTCCCTGACTGGGGTCTCCCAGCTTCCTATTGTGTCGCCGCGTCCTATGTCATGTTTGACACGATTGACAAGGGACAGAAGGCGTTTGATGCTGCCGAAGAGGAGGACAAGCTCACCGACACTCTCAGGATCTCTACGGAAACCCTGACGTGGCAGATGCTCGCTTCCGTCTTCTGGCCCGGGTCGATCATCCGGGTGATTGTGAATCTATCTGCTAACCTCGTTTCGAATGATGACTTACATTTTGTACCTACGATCGTAGGACTCCTCGCGATACCTCTCATCGTGAAACCCATCGATACTACAGTTGATAAACTGATGGAGAATTCTATTTCAAAGGTCATCAACGGTGAAATCAAGACACCTGAGGATGCGAGTGCTGCCTTCATGACGACTGCTGGTTCCTTCTCTGTACCACCGATCATGTTTTTTATCGCAGCCGCAATCAAAAAGTTAAAAACCTAAGTGAAATTGCAATTGTCCAAAACAATATGTAAAAATGGATAATCTCCGAAATCTCATGCAATGTCTGGACGACATTTCCAAGATGATCCCTGAGGGCACCTACTTGGAAATGTGTGACAACCTCAAACAAGTTCATGACAACATACCCAAGAATGATGATCCACCGGTGACCGATAACCGCCGAGTTCCATTCACCCCCGTCCTAAATTTCGGCGATTCGGACTCCGAAAGTGAGAGTGAAAGCGATGAAGATGATTCGTGGCATCCAGGATGGTACGATGAATGGGCTCAAAATGAGGAAGGTCTTCGATTAATGGTACGCGACTTGAGAGTCGCTAATGGTACACTGAAGACACTGAAACCCATCCAGCGAATCACTAAGAAGGTCAAGGAGGCTGCGATGAAACATTTTACCTCTCATACACCAATCTTCGACACCAACATCTTTGGGGATGATACTTCAAATGTGGCCACGTTCGAGAATTATGTTCGACTCACAGATTTTACGCATCTGTCACACCCGGAACGTAAAGAACTCGTGAGCAAAAAGTTTGAGCGTAAAATTTATGATGACTATAAGATGTTTGAAAACCACCGAATCGAAATGACGAAGAATCAGGTGTTGGAGTTGAAGAGGAATTTGGAGATTGAAATTAGAGATTTGAAGGTCCGTCAAGATTACTTGCGGGTTCATTACAATTTGTAATAAAGAATTGAACATTGTATAGTGTAAACATGTCCCTCGTCTACGCCCTTTCCAAACCTATCACCCCCACTGAGTACTCCCGCCTCAAGACAACCCTAAAGAGGTCTACAGCTGGATATGGATCGGCTCTGAGTGCCTCCTATTTCATCACACAGGGGGCAGACCAAGGTGTTTCGGCTGTTTTGGGAGCCACAGCGTCATACGCGTACGTGACCCTTCTATCAGATAGGGTGGACAATTTCGAAAATTCGACAATTCAGAAGGAGTTTTTGGCACCTCTCGGTGCCGCCGCTTTTGAAGTGTCGTGGAATAATGCACCTTTCGCATTTGACTTTGATTATGGTGCTACGTTTGTTGGATTCCTCGCTTATAAATTTGCTCTCTCAACTGTGTTGTACCAAACCGTGAGGGAGATGATGATTGGAGATAGTGAAACCTTCTACGACACCGAAGAGAAGGTTTATAACGATCTCTCTAAAGATGAGTAAATTTACAACTCAACACGGTGTCCGGTGGCATTTAACCTAGAAAGTTCGCGAGCTACCTTGACGACGCGACGAGGAGACATGGTTCCCATCTTGACGCGATTCACGAGCTTACCCTTCGCACTCCTATTGAGACCCTTCATGGCACCGATACGCTTGATGGCCTCATCCTTGGTGAGGGGCTTCGCCTTCTTGGAGGGTTTGGGGATACGCACAGGGGAAACCGCCCGAACCACCTTCATTGTAGGGGTCGTGATACGAGTGGTCATGGCCTTCATAAAGTTGGTGGCAACCTTCTTGTTGAGAGCCTTCTTTTCCGCACGCTTCTTCGCAGCCGCACGCTTCTTCGCAACCTCGGGGTACAACTTGGCTAGAGGCACGTTGTTCATGCTGTTCTTCGCCTTACCCTTGATGGAACCACATAGCTGCTGGACAGTCTTCTTTTCGGTGTTGATGCCATACTTCTTGGCAACCTTCAC
>Ga0315320_10002643_pt1 | contig 14748 bp, 14 predicted proteins | sample M140m21515metaG_FD_203458 | JGI IMG/M metagenome (GOLD analysis project Ga0315320, IMG submission 203458) | Ammonia-oxidizing marine archaeal communities from Monterey Bay, California, United States - M1 40m 21515 | ecosystem: Environmental > Aquatic > Marine > Coastal | place: USA: California... | reverse complement strand
AGCGCATCGAGATCTTCGCTAACCGTGCCATCAACTGCAAGGCTGCGAAGCGGGGCAAGGTTGCTGAGGCGCTGATCTGGTAGGGCCTCGAGTTCTCCGCTGACGTAGAGAAGCTACTGATGCACCTGCATCTTTCGGCCTGAAGTCTCGATTGCATCATCCCCACGCTTGACCTCGGCTGTGGGGCGAACAATCTCACCGCTCACCAGCTTGAAGGTGCCTGCAAGCCAGCTCATCACGGTGTTCTCTAGTGTGGGTGCACGAGTCAGCATTTTTGTGCCGTGCCCACCTTCTTCGAGCAGTTCGTAGTGGGCCTGGCCCTTGGCTGCAGTCTCAAGTGCTGCTGCTGCACGGGGTCCAAACCGGTCATCCTCAGCCGCTACGATCAGTACAGGGCGGTTCCCATATGCCTTCAGCGCGTCGCCGCTGGTGATGCCCTTGTAGTTTAGACCTGGGGAGAGCAGGACGAGGTTGACGATGGCTGTGTCAGCAGCGCTCAGCTGAGCACAGAGGTTCGCACCAATGCTGGCACCAACACAGCTTATCTCGGTCACACCTTTCTTTCGCAGCCAGGCGACACCGGCCTCGAGGTCTCCAATCATTGCTGGATAGTCTTCTGCAGTCAGTGTCGTCCCCGCCTTTGCGCTCTTTCCGTGACCGCGCAGATCGATTGCAATGGTGGAGAACTGGGTTTGGTGGAGCTTCTTTGCAAGAAATGACCAGTCAGAAGAGTCTCGACCCAGCATGTGTGCCATCACCACACCGCGCTTGCTGCCTGAAGTGAGTGTGGCCACAGCATGGACACTGCTGCCATCCGATGCGTTGAGCTTGAGTGGTGTCTCAGCTGAGGCCGGGCCCAGGATGAGCGATAGAAGGATGGTCAGCATCAGAACCTCGTGACTGAAACACTATAGCCGGAGGGCATTGAGCTTGGATAGAAAGCCATCTAAATCAATTCCGTACGCAGCGGCCGCTTCTTCGAGTCGTTCATCAAAGCGCACAGAGCAGCTGTCACAGGACGGGAGGTGGTGCTGAGCGAAGATGCTTGGCGCATCTCGATGAGCGTTCCACGCTTGTTCGATGGTCATGTCCGCAGTGAAGGGCGCGATCGACGCGATTTCACCCCGCCGCAGGGTGCGGCGGATGATGGGTCTCAGCAGTCGACGGATGATCTTCATGGATCTCCCTCTATCCGCTCTGGACTCAGACGGTTGACAGGTGGGTGGCCCGAGATAAACGAAGTGCCTGCCCGCTGAGGGGCTGATCTTTGAATGGACGATATGGTTCCAACTGAGGACCAACGCTTTATGGACCTGGCGCTCGCACAAGCGAGCGCAGCTGCACAGATGGGTGAAGTACCTGTCGGCGCGGTGGTTGTTCATGACGGTGTGGTCATCAGTTCCGCCCACAACCGACGCGAAGTTGATGGGGATCCCTCGGCACATGCCGAATTCATCGCGATGAGGGCTGCGGCCCAAGTCTTAGGTGACTGGAGACTCGAAGACTGCACGGTCTATGTGACCTTAGAGCCCTGTGCGATGTGCGCTGGCTTGATGGTCAATGCTCGGGTTCCTCGCTGCGTCTACGCAGCAACAGACCCTCGCGGCGGCTTTCTTGGAACACTCGACGATCTCTCGAGTCATCCGGTACTCAACCACCGGTTCGAGGTGACTGCTGGTGTTCGTGCTGAGGAAGCTGCAGATGCGCTGAGGTCATTCTTTCGGGGGGTTCGGGGCAAGAAGTGATTGCGGAGAGGTGGCCGAGTGGTCGAAGGCGGTAGATTCGAAATCTATTGTAGGGCAACCTACCGCGGGTTCGAATCCCGCTCTCTCCGCCACCACTTCTAACCATTGTCCAGATTTTTTTTTTGAGGAGAGGTGACCGAGTGGACGAAGGTGCTCGCCTGGAACGCGAGTGTAGGGCAACTTACCGTGGGTTCGAATCCCACTCTCTCCGCCATTTGCGCCATTGTGCGCGGCCCAAGGTGGTGGTCGGGTCCTCGTGGTCGGGGGTCCGTGAACTCCGCCAGGACCGGAAGGTAGCAACGGTGTCGGTCCCTCCGAGGTGCGAGGGTGCCCGGCCATCACCTGGGGCCAATTTTTTAGTTAGGGGAGAGCCATGACATACCAGGCCATCGCCAGAAAGTGGCGTCCCACTACATTTGATGAGATTGCAGGTCAGACACACGTGACCCGCACGCTCTGCAATGCGATCAAGCTGGGTCGTGTACACCATGCTTTTCTCTTCTCGGGACCTCGAGGTGTCGGGAAGACAACTGCTGCGCGTGCGCTGGCCCGAGCACTCAATTGTGCTGACGGCCCGACGCCGACGCCATGTGGCACATGCGGGAGCTGCAAGGAGATCTTGGCTGGCGCAAGCCCGGACGTGATCGAGATCGATGGCGCATCGAACAATTCTGTCGATGACATCAGGGAACTCCGGGAGAGCGTCCGGTACATGCCGGTACACGGAAAGTCCAAGGTCTACATCGTCGATGAGGTCCACATGTTGTCTAAGGGTGCGTTCAATGCGCTCCTGAAGACGCTTGAGGAGCCGCCGCCGAACGTGGTCTTCATGTTCGCGACGACGGAGCCACAGCGTATCCCCGATACCATCCTGTCTCGTGTACAGCGCTTCGACTTCAAGCGAATTCCTCCGGATGTTGTGATCGCTCGGCTGGGCCACATTGCTGCAGCTGAGGGTGTCACTATCGCTGAGGATGCACTGCGCTTGATCGCCCGAGCGGGTGAAGGGTCAATGCGTGACTCCCAGAGCCTGCTTGATCAGGTCATCAGTTTTGCTGGGGAGACGCCGACATTAGAGCAGGTGTCCGATATTCTGGGGCTTGTCGATCGGGCCCTTCTGTACCAGATGCTTGAGGGTATTTTGGTGGCGGATGCAGATGCATGCCTGGGCGCTGTTGAGGCGGTCTACGGCTATGGCTTTGAGCTCTCTGAGTTCACCGCAGAAATGCTGACGCTCATACGGAACGCGACGCTCGTTGGCCTGAGTCCCAAGTCTAAGAATTATCTGGATGTTCCCTCAGATGAGCGACAGCGTCTGGAGGGGCTGGTACAGCGGAGCAGTACAGATGTTCTCGTTCGTGCCTTTCATGTCATGCTCGATGTACACGATCAAGTGGCCCGCTCCAACCGGCCACGTCTTGTCCTCGAGATGGCGGTTGCACGCCTGGTGAGTATTCGTCCAGCCCAGCCGATTGATCGGCTGCTTCATCGTCTCGATGACCTCGAGCAGAGAATTCGTGCAGCGGGTGGTGTGGCGATTCCACCCCCCAGAACCGGCTCAACGGCGCGCAGCTCCGACGACAAGGAGGAATCCCATCCAGCTGAGGTCATCCCAGCTGAAATGAGCAGAGCGGTTGAGGCTTCATCGCCGGCTCCAGTAGAGGTGGTCGTACAGTCACCCGCTCCCGAGCCTGAGCCTGAGCCTGAGCCTGATCCTGAGCCGGTAGCTTCGGCACCTGAGCCTGAGCCTGAGCCCGTAGCTTCCGCACCTACGCCTGCGCCCGCTGAGCCTGCGCCCGTAGCTTCGGCACCTGAGCCTGATCCTGAGCCCGTAGCTTCCGCACCTGAGCCTGAGCCGGTTGCTTCATTGCCTGCCGATGCAGCAGACGACGATCCGCCTACACTCGCTGGGGGCGACAGTACCGGTGATATTCCTATTGTCCCCGTCGATGCCACACCGGAAGAGCGGTTCGCCCTCTTCCGTTCCTGGCTCGAGGCTGGTGGGCCTCGATACGAGGTCTGGGCGAAGGACTGCATCTTTATTTCCGCACAACCTCCTGTGCTCAATCTCGAGTTTCCCGAAGGTTTTCGGGCCAATCACGTCTCGGCTACAGACAAGGATGAGCGACTGCTGAAGGGTGTTCGCGCGTTTTTTGAGGGATGTCAGCGGGTCTACACCCGGAATCGTGGAGACGGCAGTGATCGCATGACACACCGGGAGACAGTGGCTCACGAGGAGGCCCTGGCTCAGGCAGAGCTCGAACGCTTGGTGGGTGAGAATCAAGACATTCAATCTATCGCTGCTCACTTTGATGCTGCGATCTTGTCGGTTCATGCCGACTACCGTGCACCGATTCCACCGGTACTCTCTGGCGAGGAGAATTCGTGATGGATGCAGTCGATCCCCTCAAGGTGGCCATTGCCCAACTCAAGCGCTTTCCAGGAATTGGTGAACGCAGTGCCACGCGACTGGTCTACTGGCTACTGCGTCAGGGTCCTGAGGTGTCCGCTGAGATTGGCGCAGCCCTTCAGGCTCTGCCTCGTCAGATGATTCGCTGCTCTGCTTGTGGCGATGTGTCAGCGGTCGACCCGTGCTCGATGTGTGCCGATCCCAAGCGGGAGGCAGGCATCTTGTGTGTTGTTGAGCGCCCTCAGGACGTGAAGGCTGTTGAGGCCGCAGGCGAGTTTCGAGGCCGCTACCACGTGCTTGGCGGATCAATCGCTCCACTCGATGGTATCGGACCCGATGAGCTCAACATCGCAAGCTTGCTTGAGCGCCTGGGGCCAGAGCAAGTCACTGAGGTCATCATTGCGACGGACCCCGATGTCGAGGGAGATGCCACGGCACTCTATCTGGCAAAGCTCATGAATCCGCTGTCAGTCAAGGTCACACGCCTCGCACACGGGATCTCGGTGGGAACGGAGATTGAGTATGCAGACAGGAGCTCTGTGGCCCGCGCCATCGCCAATAGGCAGGAGATCTGATCTCTACAGAGGCGCTGCGGGCTGACCGAGCAGCTCGGAGTCGATAGGTGCTCCCTGCAAGCTTTCAAGGAACGCGACCACACTCGCTATCTCTTCCTCGCTCCACAGTTGGGGCAGGAGCAACTCTTCGCGGTGACCGACCAGAGGTGGATCGTCCATCTCGCTGTAGTGCGTCACCACTTCAGTCAGAGTCTCAAAGTGCCCACCGTGCATATAGGGTGCAGTATCCAAGAGGTTTCGGAGGCCTGGTGTCTTGAAGGAGCCGATCTCTTCTGGACTCTGAACGAGGTAGTCGAGCTTAGTGTCAGCACCCGACAGTGAGTCGCTGAACTCGCCTTGGCTGTTGAAGGGATTGGTCAGCAGTAGGTCTATGCCCCCAAAACGGCCTGAGCTCTCGTTATCAATCCCGTCGATCGGGGGCAGTGCCACATTGTGGAACTCTTTATTTGTGAAGGTTGCACCTGCATGGCACGCCCAGCAATTGGCCTCACCAACAAAGAGCATAGCGCCCTGCTTGGCCTCGTCTGACAGATGATCACCGCCCGTCAGATCACCGCTGGCGAATTCCTCGAGCATCGAGTCGAATGGCGAACTGTGTTGACTCAATCTGCGCTCGTATGCGGCGATGGTCTTGGTCACATTGATAAAGACAGTCGTGGCCGCATGCTGATCTTCTTCTGTCATGCCGTCCCAGGCGATGTTGAGCGGGTCGCCGGTGTCGAGGGGCATCGGCATGGCGTGGTCAGGGAAGCGGTCTGAATCATCGAGGTCAGGGAGGCTGCCGAAGATGTTGCTGTAGGCTTCGCTTAGGTCGCCATCGTCATGGACATAGTGTGCTACAGCGAGACGATTAGTCCCCTGCTCGTCGGGGTTTTCCAGTGGACCAGCGGCCTGGCACCACAGGGTGTCACAGCGTCCATCCCAGTTCAGCCAGCGATTGTGTGCACTGTTGACAATAGTTGGTGTGTGCCGATCCGTCGTGCCGATGGCTGTGGAGGTGCGCTCCGGATCGCTAAAGCCGTGCTCAGGCTGATGACATGTTGCACAGCTGACTTCCCCATTGCCGGATAGGCCGGTGTCGAAGAAGAGATACTGTCCCATGATCTGGGCGTCGGGATCATCTCCCACTGCATTGGTTGCATCCTCGGGTGGCTCACCATCAAAGCTGTGCCGCAACAGCAGCGCAGCTTGAGCCTCAGTGAAGCTGATTTCGTATGTGTCGCCTGGCTTATCGCCACCGCAGCCAACCCCAAGGAGGCAGACTGCGAGTCTACTCGCAGCAGTCCACATCAAACCGAACCTGCTCTTCGTTGCCCTCTTCGTCTGCTACCGTGACCTGTATGAGCCAGTATCCAGGCATATGAAACTCGAAGGGCGCTGCGGTCACTGTGCCGTCCGCATTGTCAGTGAGCACCGGATCGACCGTCATTCCGTGTCCGCCATGAGTGGGCATAGACGCATCTGCGTCCATGACCGTTCCTGAGCTGGCAGAGATGATGACCTCGAACAGCTCGGACTCAGGTATCGGGTCTGGAGAGGTTGTGTATGAGACGGTGACGCCGCTCTCAGTCACCAACTCAGTGGAGGGATCAAAGTCCTCGGGCAGACTCTCGTCGCCGTGGCCGTGGTGGTCGTCCTGCTCCTGCTCACTAATCTTGGATTCGGCGCAGCCAAAGAGTGCGAGAAGTAGAAGTGTCAGTCTCAAGAAACCCTCCGATACGTCTCAGGATAGTCGCTCCTGAGACGACCTGCGTACGTAAATCAGGTGTCCCGCGACTTGACCTGTGACTTCAGGTAGTCTGAGTTCATCTGTGCAATCACATCCAGGCTGATCGACTTGGGACAGGCAAGAGTGCACTCCCCAAAGTTGCTGCAGTGACCGAAGTCCTCGGAATCCATCTGGTTGACCATCTTGTCGACCCGGATGAAGCGCTCTGGCTGCCCCTGGGGCAGGAGGCCGAGGTGTGTCACCTTGGCTCCAGTGAACAGCATCGCCGAGGCGTTTGGGCAGCTGGCTACACACGCACCACAGCCGATGCATGTTGCGGCATCGAAGGCTCGGTCGGCTTCAACCTTGGCCACGGGAATGGCGTTGGCGTCAGGAGCGGATCCTGTTCGTGCGGTGACATAGCCGCCGGACTGGATGATCCGATCGAAGGCAGAGCGATCGACCACGAGATCCTTGATGACCGGAAAGGCTTGTGCCCGAAAGGGCTCGATGACGATCTCATCGCCATCGTTGAACTCCCTCATGTGGAGCTGGCAGGTGGTGGTTCGCGCCTTGTGGCCGTGAGGCTGGCCGTTGATCATACAGCCACAGGAGCCACAGATGCCTTCACGACAGTCGGACTCAAAGGCGATGGGCTCTTTACCCTCAGACTCGAGGCCGTCGTTGACCACATCGAGCATCTCGAGGAAGGACATGTCTTCGAGGACGTCGTTGGCTTCGTAGGTCTCGAAGTGTCCCTTGTCGTCGGGGTTGTTTTGACGCCACACATGCAGTTTGAGGTTCATTTGTAGCTCCGCTGGCTGGGCTTGACGTAGTCGAATCCGAGTTGTTCTTTGTGGAGAGTAGGCTTCTTGTCGACGCCATTGAACTCCCAGGCAGCGACGTACGAGAAGTTGTCGTCGTCGCGCTTGGCCTCACCTTCTTCGGTCTGGTACTCGAGGCGGAAGTGGCCACCGCAAGACTCCTCACGATGCAGTGCATCTCCGACCTTGACCTCAGCGAACTCGAGGAAATCAGCCACACGGCCGGCCTTCTCGAGGGACTGGTTCAGGTTGGCACCGGAGCCGGGCACGGAAACGTTCTCCCAGAACTCGTTGCGAATCACAGGGATGCGCTCGAGAGCCTCTTCGAGGCCCTCCTTGGTCCGTGCCATCCCGCATTTCTCCCACATCAGCAGGCCCAGTTCGCGATGGAAGGAGTCCACTGACCGCTTACCACTGACATTCAGCAGCTTGCTGACGCGTGCATTGACCGCTTCCTCTACACCCTTGAACTCGGCAGCCTCAGCGTTCTTCTCACGCGGACCAACCTGGGCGAGATAGTGGCCGATTGTGTAGGGGATGACGAAGTAGCCATCAGCGAGTCCTTGCATGAGCGCGGAGGCACCCAGCCGGTTCGCGCCGTGGTCAGAGAAGTTGGCCTCGCCGAGGACAAACAGTCCTGGGACATTCGACTGCAGGTTGTAGTCGACCCACAGGCCACCCATGGTGTAGTGAATGGCCGGGTAGATGCGCATGGGCTCTTCGTATGGGTTCGCACCTGTGATGCGCTCATACATCTCAAAGAGGTTTCCATAGCGCGCCTCTACGCCGTCCTTGCCGAGGCGCTTGATTGCATCCTTGAAGTCGAGGTAGACACCACGCCCGTTGAAGGCGACACCTCGGCCCTCATCACATGACAGCTTGGCAGCCCGTGAGGCCACATCGCGTGGAACGAGGTTTCCGAAGGTCGGATAGCGGCGCTCGAGGTAGTAGTCTCGGTCCTCATCTGGAATCTGAGTGGGGTGTCGGCCAACCGCACCCTTGTCATTATCCCAGCAGTCCTTTGCATCCTTGGGTACCCAGACGCGTCCATCATTTCTCAGTGACTCACTCATCAGTGTGAGCTTCGACTGATGGTCTCCAGAGACTGGAATACAGGTCGGGTGAATCTGCGTGTAGCAGGGGTTGGCAAAGAGGGCGCCGCGCTTGGCTGCACGCCATGCAGCAGTGACGTTCGAGCCCATGGCGTTGGTCGACAGGTAGAAGACGTTTCCGTATCCACCTGATGCCAAGATGACGGCATCTGCCGCGTAGGATTTGACCTCGCCGCTGGTGAGATCGCGGGACACGATGCCGCGAGCTTGGCCGTCGATTGTGACCAGGTCGAGCATCTCGTGGCGCGGGAACATCTTGATGTTTCCAGCCGCCACCTGTGCGGCATGAGCGGAGTAAGCACCGAGCAGCAGCTGCTGGCCAGTCTGGCCTCGAGCGTAGAAGGTCCGACTGACGAGGGCCCCACCGAAGGAGCGGTTGGCGAGCATACCACCGTACTCACGGGCGAAAGGTACGCCCTGAGCTGCCGCCTGATCGATGATGTTTACGCTGAGCTCAGCGAGTCGGTAGACATTGCTCTCTCGGGACCGGAAGTCGCCACCTTTGACCGTGTCGTAGAACAGTCGGTAGACCGAGTCACCATCATTTTGATAGTTCTTAGCAGCGTTGATGCCACCCTGTGCTGCGATCGAGTGGGCCCGTCGGGGGCTGTCCTGGAAGCAGAAGTTCAGGACGTTGTAGCCCAGCTCTCCCAAGGTAGACGCGGCAGAGGCGCCGGCTAGGCCAGTACCGACGACAATCACAGTGTACTTCCGCTTGTTGGCGGGGTTCACGACCTTGATGTCGAATTTATGGCGAGCCCATGATGTCTCGATGGGGCCGGTGGGTGCGTTGGATTTGAGGTCAGTACTCATGATGGTCTCCTCAGCTCACGATGCCGGCCATGACGGCCACAGGGATCGAGCAGTTGCCGATGGTGATGATGAGACCGATGGCCATGGCGGCCTTGCGGGCCATGGTATCGAAGCGTGGGTTTCCTTGGCCGAGGGTTCGGGTCATTGACCAGACACCGTGGGTCAAGTGGAGCCCGAGGAATACCTGGGCGGTGATGTAGAAGATTCCGATCAGCGGGTTCGAGAACCCGCCGACAACATTTTCGTAGGCGTAGCAGGTGAAGACGCCGTTCACGTCAGCACAGTGCTGGAAGCCATCATGAACCGCGCCGACGGTGAAGTGCAGCAGGTGGTAGATGATGAACGCGAGCAAGATGAAGCCGCCGACGCGCATGGTGCGAACGGCGTAGCGTTCATCAAACCAGGAGCGTTTCTTGTAGGCAACGGGTCTGGCTTTCTTGGCTGAGAGTGTCAGCTTGATCGCGCTCCAGATGTGGGCTCCTACTGCTCCGAGCAGACCAAGTCTGGCCACCCAGAGGAGGCCTTGGTTACCCTGCATCAGTGCAGCGTAGGAATTGAAAGCATCGGGGCCAAGAAAGATCTGGAGGTTTCCGAGCATGTGGACGACTACAAAGCCAACCAGCAGCAGTCCGGAAACAGCCATGACAATCTTCTGCCCGATGGTCGAGCGCAGAAATCTGCTCAGCCAGCTCATGCGGGTTCTCCGTGGGTCTCTTCGGGAGCCCAACGGTAACAGAATGAGAGGCGGTTGTAACGGATGACTTGATGCACGCGGAGGCCCTCAGTTCACTGGGAACTCTTGAGTCCAGACTGCTATGCCCCCGAAGCCATCGACCAGCACCAACCATATGTTGACGCTGTCTCCGGATTCGGGTGCTACTCCCTCGACTTTCAGAGTTTTATTATCAGTAATAAAAAAGCTGGAATTTTTGAATCCCCCCGCGGAGATGTAGTTGTAGAATTCAGCTTGGTCAGAAAAATCTCCGCTCACGTCGACAGTGAGCTCAAAGTTTTTCCCGCGCTTGAGTTCAGTTGGGTTGTCTGGGTCGGGCTCGATGACCGGATTGGCGTGTGGAGTATCTGTCACGGATGTGGTGATCAGCTGGTAGGCCAGGCTCACTCCCTCCATGGGTAGTTCAGTCATCCACTCCAGCGGGTTGGCCAGCTGGTCATGGAGATCATCTGGCCAGGCAGCGGTCGGCTCAAGGGCAGCGACTTCATCTATGAGTGGGCAGAGGTCTGCCTCACAGTAGAGCGTCCACAGCTGAGTCGCGGTCAGGGTCTCAGCCTCGGCCACGACCGGCGTGAGAAGGTTTGTGATGGTGTGATCGTGGGTCCACGTGTCTGCATCCCCCTCGGTGCTTGTGCTCTGGAGGCTGCTGGAGCCCCCGGCGGCCTCGAGACAGCCATCACCGAGGTTAGTACAGACCCAGGTCACAGCTCGGGCGTCGCCTCCTTCGGGGTTTGCGAAGAAGGTCTGGACTTCGAATTCAGCACCCGGCTCGACCTCAGGCGGGTTGACGACGCTGGCGATGACTCTGAGTTCGTCCACAAGGGACTCGGGAGAGGTCTCGCCGCATGCAAGCAGTGAAAGCAAGATGAAGGTCATTACCACTCTCCTCGGAGTCCGAAGGCTGGAAGCGGAGGACTGCTGAGCGTAGGCTCTTCCTCTCGATAGTCGTATGAATAGCCCTGAGTCTCGACATTCTTGGCGTAGGTCGCATTCTGAATGTCGAGGTAGGTCGTGAGCGTCCAGTTTTTGAAGACATAGTCCTTGTCGATCCTGAGATCGAGGGAGAAGAAGGGTGGCAAACGCCCGCTGTCTCGCTCCCCGTAGACGGGTATGAACTCACGTCTGTCGTGATTGTAGATGCGGTTTTGGACCGGCGTATAGGGGTTCCCTGACCCATATCTGACTCGGGTTCCAATTCTCCAGCGCTTTGGCAGCTTCTGTGAAACCAGTGCGTTGAGGACGAGTGGTTGGTCGTAAGGGAACAAGGTCCGGTCATCGCCAGGCCGCTTGATGCGATCAGAGTGACTCAGCGTCGCGGAGAGAAATCCTGTCGTGTTGTCGGTGCTGACATTGGCCAAGAATTCGAGCCCATAGGTGCGTCCGGTGCCGTCGTTGGCATAAGGGTCGGTGTCGAATGGGCCGGTTGGTGGAGGCCCTGAGTAGAAGCTGAACCGGTCTTCTTGGCCAGAGACAAGGTCGTCGAGGTGGTGGTAGAAGCCGGTGAGATCAACAGACAGCCAGCTGTTGATGCTCTGCTTGATACCCGCACTGTATTGGTACGCTCGCTCAGGACCCAGGTCTGGATTGCCGTCAGAAGTGAGGCTGAGCTGTCGAGGTGTCGGAGCCTGAGAGTGTCTTCCTGCACCGGCCTTTAGTGTGGTCTTTTCTCCGACAGCCCACAGTGCTCGGAGACGAGGATCGATGCTGGTGACGGTTGTATCGTCCACAGCCTGCACATCGGCGCGCACCCCGGGGAAGACGGTGAGGCTGGACCATCTCAGTGTCATCTCACCATAGAGGCTGGGCTGCCAGATGTTGAAGTCACCGGACTCCTTAGGGGCAGTTCGACTGGAGGAGACGGTGCGTTCAGGGGGTCTTGCGATGTCGTACAGAAAACTCGACCGATTGAAGTTCGGATCGATGCCGATGACCCATCCGACATGCCGGTCAATGCCTATCGACTGCTTCAGCTGGAGTCGTGTCGCCACACGAAGCTCTTCTTCGTAGGCCTCACTGGTACCGTCATTCTCAAAGAATTTCTTCTCGGGGCCAGCCACTGCGGATGCCTCGAGCTCGAGCCCGTCGCCGTAGTTACGAACATGGAGCCATCGAACTTTCTGGAATTGGGTCGCAAATCCAGCGAGAACAACCTCGTCGTCACCCTGACCCAGAAAGCGAAAGCGGTCGTCCGAGAGCAGAAAGATGATGTCATTCCAGCCGTTGTCCAGCTTTCGGGACCAGCGTGCTTGAGCATCGTAGTAGCGGGGTGCCTGGACGGTGAGCTCTCCCTTGTTGAGGATTGGGTTCAGCACGGCGTCCGCGTAGCTCCGTCGAGCGGAGATGGTGACAGCATCGTGCTTTCCGATTCGCTGCTCAGCGTAGGCCGCAGCCTGGAACACGTCGACTGAGATGTAGCCGTTGCTTCTCTCGGGTAGGGAGCGCTGAGTTCGAAGATCGACCAGGCCGCCGAGTGCGCGTCCGTATCGGACGGTGTAGCTACCGGGTAGGTACCCGACCTCCTCCAGGAGATCGGAGGACAGCACGGTTGTGAGGCCAGCGAAGTGGAACACAATCGGAATCTGGCCTCCATCCAGGAAGTAGAGGGAGTCCTCAGGGGCAGTTCCACGGATGCGTAGGTTTCCGGTACCCAGGGGCGCCCGTGCGATTCCAGGGAGGTTTTGTACGACCTTGACCACATCCCCACCAGAGCCTGGTAGATAGCGCACATCTTCAGCAGAGAGTGTGCGCTCAGTGACCTCGGTCTCAGGAGCAAGGGCTGTGATGACAAGCTCTTCGTCGACTCGCGTTCCCGTTCGGACTTCATCTCGAATGAGGTAAGAGTCGACGGTGCTGGCCTTACCGTCCTTGATATCGACAGACAGTGTGTCGGTGACGTGGCCGGATGCAGAGACTGCGATGGACCACTCGCCAGGGGTCAGTCCAGCGAGTTGGTAACGCCCCTGCTCATCCGTTCGGGTGACGATTCGTTCCCCGGAGGTGCTGACCACAAGGATCTCGGCATTAGACAGTGGGACCCGGGGTCCTGCCTCGCGCACCCGCCCCTCGAGGCACACAGGTGCGGCCGCGGTGGCTTCGAAGACGGTTCGGTACTGAATTTGAAATGTAGCTGCTGAGCCATCCGCTGAGAGGGCTGGTGAGAAACGAAAGGAGCGGGCGTTGATCACTGCTGCCCGCTCGAAGTCGTCACGATCGGCCTCCAAGACCTTCACCGCACCGATCGATCCGTCAGTGGCGATGTCTAGCTGGAGCAGGACGCTCCCGCTGACCCCCTCCGCTAGCGCTGCCTCAGGGTAGGTAGGTGGCGGGAGAAACAGCGGCTCCGGTGCCTGGAACTGGGGCGGCTCCGGCTCAGCACCCCCTGGAGTGGCTGCGTCGACCGCGTCCATGGGCTGTGACTCAGCTTGCTCGACGGGGCTGTCTTCTTGTTCTGGCGCCGGATCTCTGTCGTCGTCGCTGAGTGCGAATGCGGTTGTCAGCAGTGCGAGGACGATAATCATAATCAATACCTAATCATTTTCAGAGTAAGTCTATCTTTATTTGAGTCAATCTGTGAAAATATGTTAGAAGTGAATAGGTAATGAAAAGATATATCAAGGGAATTAGGTGGAAAAGTTGAAGGATCAATCTCCCTCGATGGGCATCGGCGCACTGGCACGTGCGGTCGGGTTGACTGAAGGTACGCTCAGAAACTGGGAAAGGCGCTATGGCTACCCAAAGCCTGAGCGAACCGAAGGAGGCCATCGAGTTTATCGGAGCGAGGTCGCTGAGTTTCTGAGCCTCGTCTGCCGGGCCATGCGTGCAGGCTACAGACCTGCTCAATTGCTCAAGCTTGATCAAGAGCAGCTCCTGGAGCTGGTGGCTGGAGACGCCGCAGCCAGTACTGTTGGGCACGATTCGTTCAGAGTCAGTGATGCCGTCATGGACTCAATCAGGGCCTACGATACTGCTGCTTTGGTCGGGCAGTTTCGGACTGTAGTGGCAAGAGTGGGGCTCTTAAAATTCGTTCAGCGGGACGCGAAACATTTGGTGGTCAGCATAGGCCTCGCTTGGCGGGCGGGTGAGATTGAGATCGAGCACGAGCATTTCGCTGCTGAGATTCTTCGAGACTTTCTGTCCGATGAGAGACGGGCACTCAATGTGAACATTGATGGTCCTCGTGTGGTGTGCTCAACGTTACCCGGAGAGCGCCACTCGCTCGGTCTGCACATGGCAGCATGTTGTCTGGTTGCCAGCGGCTATCAGGTGCTGTTCTTGGGTGTAGATTCGCCGCCATCGGCCCTGGCTGCGGCTGCGAGGGCGTACAAGGCAGTTGCAGTTGCCCTCTCGCTGTCGGCTTCATCGGATCACGAACTCAATGTAGTCAACGTCGCTGAGCTCTTGGAGCTGCTGCCCGCTGGAATTGAGGTCTGGCTCGGCGGAAGCGGTGCCGAAGGTGTAAGTGACGAGGCGTACAGCAGCGCTGAACTCGAGCAGTTCTGTACAGACCTCGAGGATAGACTACCCAGGCTGCGTCTGCGTCATAACGAGTCGCTGTAGCGGCAGTCCTTCGTGGGTGAGATCGACTGGGTTCAAGGTCTTATCGATCGATCGGATCGAGTTGTCAGACCATGGCAGTAGCCAGAGTGTGAGGCCGCTGACGGCCAGAAGAGAAGTGCTGATGACTGCGGTCATGAGACCATCGATGATGACTGGGTTCAACAAGTTTTCCATGAAGATCCTCGTGGGTTTCGGCGGGAAGATGCTCGCACTCGCTTGCAATGTCAAGTGCTTATATTGAAAACACATTAACTAAATCTTTATTCCCTGC
>Ga0315320_10002641_pt1 | contig 14750 bp, 22 predicted proteins | sample M140m21515metaG_FD_203458 | JGI IMG/M metagenome (GOLD analysis project Ga0315320, IMG submission 203458) | Ammonia-oxidizing marine archaeal communities from Monterey Bay, California, United States - M1 40m 21515 | ecosystem: Environmental > Aquatic > Marine > Coastal | place: USA: California... | reverse complement strand
CTGCGGAAGATGGTTATCAAACTTTCGCGGCGTCTGGTGTGTCTGACGGTGACGTTGTTCGATATGTCCTTGAGGACGGCAATAACTGGGAAATTGGCACGGGCGTATATACGGCTTCTGGCACAACTTTAACCCGCAATGTGATTGAGAGCAGCAACAGCGATGCCGCGATTAACCTTACCGGCGATGGGATCGTGTTTATCGGGTTTACCGTTGAAGACGCTGACAACCTTTTTGATTTAAATATTGCGCTAGGATAAATCATGGCAAACACGTTTAAAAATTACACCTCTGCTTCGGTTGGAACGGGGGCCACAACGACTTATACGGTGCCATCTGCTACTACTGCAATTATGATGGGGTGCAACCTAGCAAACCGCACAACCAGCCAGATTGCTGTAGATGTGCAAGTAGCTGGGGTTTACTTGGTTAAGGGCGCTCCGATCCCCGCAAACTCAGCTTTAGGTGTGCTGGACGGTAAGATAATTCTGGAGGCAACTGACACAGTGGTTGTCACATCAGACACAGCCAGTTCAGCGGATGTCATCGTCAGCGCACTGGAGCAAACCTAATGGCGGGTTATGTTGGAAGCAAAGTTCCCGCTTTTATAGCTGACGTTAAAAGCGCAAGCGGTGACTTTGCCGTTGGTAGCGATGCGACGGTTAGCGGCAACGTTGGGATTGGAACAAGTTCAACTGATGGAAGGCTGACGCTTAAAAACCCAGCTTCGTCAGGCGATCAAAACATTGTTACAGTTCAGAATTCATCTGGCACCAATGCAGTTGGCAAGATAGTTTACAATCAAACAGATGACAGCCTAAAAATTATAAACGCCTCTACGTTTAGTGGTAGTCATATGGATTTCTGGACTGGCAACACGGAGCGTATGCGCATCGACGCCTCTGGCCGTGTCACAAAGCCGTATCAGCCCTCTTTTTTCGCATCTGGCAACCAAGGCTTTCAAACAACTGCAAGCGGTGCAACGATAGTTCTAGACACCGCTACTTTTAATGTTGGCAGTCATTACAGCACGAGCACTGGAAGATTTACAGCACCTGTCACTGGCAAGTATTTTGTTAGTTTTATGTGTTACACTCAATCAACTGGAACACTTACCTTAAAGAAAAACGGCAGTGATTTTTCCGTGACTGACGTAGCATTTTTGTACTTGCCAAATAACGTTAGCGCCCGAAGCGGAGGAATTTCTGGTTTAATTCACCTCAACGCAAATGATTATATACACTTTGGCGCAAGAAATAATCAACAGGTTTACTATTATCAGGGCCATACAACTTTTAGCGCTTTTTTAATTGGATAACAGGAGGCAACAATGCCAAGCATTACAATCACACTGACAGACACTCAGCTTAAAGGCTTGGAGTACGCTGCCTTAGACCCACAAGACTGGGCTGAAAACGCAGTCACTGAACGTGCGAGAATTGCTAACGATGAAATCATCCAGATGTACACCAACCGTGCATTAGACGAAGGCGTAGCTATCCCAGCAACCCGTGAGCTTATCGTAGTAGATGCATTCACAAGAGGCTGGGCTAAGACAGCAGCACAAGTGCAAGCTGAAGCAGAGGCACAGGAGACACCCTAATGTCAGGCTATATAGGCAACGCTCCAGTCCCACAGGCCACGCAAACGCGGCAAACCTTTACGGCCACATCTGGGCAGACCAGCTTTGCTACTATTGGTTATGTGGCTGGCGGTCAGTTCATACAAGTGTACCTTAACGGCGTGTTGCTAAAGCTGACAGACGATTACACGGCGGCAAATGGCAGTGATATTGTTTTAACATCTGGCGCTTCAACCGGAGACATTCTTGAGTTCATTACGTTTGCTGACTTCACGGTGAACAACCAGAACTTTACTGGCGATCTGACTGTAGACACAGATACGCTGTACGTTGACAGTGCTAACAATCGGGTTGGCATTGGCAATGCGTCACCTACACAAGCCTTAGACGTTACTGGTGATATTATTACATCTGGCGGCTTATACCTCGGCGGGACTGGGTCGGCTAATAAAATAAGCGATTACGAAACTGGCACTTGGACGCCTACGTTATATGGACAAACAACCGCTGGCACTCCTACTTACACAACTAGGGAGGGGTGGTATGTAAAAGTTGGCAGTATGGTAACAGTGTCTTGCACCATTGATCTGTCTGCATTGAGTGGGGTGGCTGGTGATACAAGAATATCTGGCTTTCCTTTTACAGCATCAGCAACATTCAATACCAACTCTAATGTCGGGCTTTTACGATTGAATGGCGTAAACTCAGAGCCAGACGGATTTTGTGTTATTGTTATTGGGGGAGGGGCGGAAGTGGCTATGCGTTCGATAAATGCAAACTCAGACACAAATCTACTTGGTTCCAAACTGACAAACACAACGGGACTTGGCTTTCAAGTTTCATATCGCACCTCATAACCACCCCTGTTGGATTACAGGGCAGTCAGTCCAAACATCACAGGAGATAAAATAGATGGCACTAACAGAACGCACAGAGCAGGATAAAATCGAGATCGTGGGGCCATACAAACACATTCAGGTTCGCTCTGCCCGTGTTATCTTTGATGGTGACGCAGAGATCAGCCGATCCTTCTCACGCCATGTCGTTGCACCAGATGCAGACATCTCAGGCGAAAGCACAGAAGTGCAAGCCATCTGTAATGCAGTACATACCCAAGCGGTTAAGGATGCTTACGCCGCACACTTAGCAAGCCAAGAGGTGTGACATGAGCAGCAAGGCACGGGGATTAGCAGACTTAGGTAACGCCTTCGATGATGGTGCCTTGTCCAACCGCAACCTGATTATCAATGGTGCCATGCAGGTGGCGCAGCGTGGGACGAGTGTCACTGGGGTGACGACAGGTGGCTACAGAACTTGTGACCGTTTTAGCTTTGATGTAAACAACGGCGGCACTTATACTGTGACGCAAGCATCTGATGGTCCTTCTGATTTTGTAAAGTCCCTAAAGAGCGAATGCACTACAGTTAGCACCAGCACGGCTGACTGGTCTTTGGTGAACATTCAGCACCGTCTTGAGGGGCAGAATATTGCACATCTTGCTTACGGGACGGCTGATGCGAAGACTACTACAATTTCATTTTGGGTTAAATCCAATAAAACTGGTGTTTATACGGTTGAGTTAAACAGCAACACAACCTCTCGCCACATAGGTCAAACCATCACTATCACTAGCTCTGCAACTTGGGAAAAGAAAACACTGACCTTTGTGGGTGATGTGTCTAACGGAATTGCAACAACGAACGTAGCTGCATTGACTATCCTGATTTGGCTTAAAGCACCCCCCAACACGACATCTGGCACGTTTCAAACAGAGTGGGGCAATAGTGTCCCCGCAAACAGGGTATCGTCTAGCAACGTGAACCTTTCGGATACTGTCGGCAACTACTTCCAGATCACAGGCGTCCAACTCGAAGTAGGAGACACCGCCACCCCCTTTGAGCATAGGTCGTATTCTGATCAGCTTCAGAGCTGCCAGAGGTATTTCTATAGAGATACTATGTACCTACAAGCTAGTGCGATTGCGCCAAACGACTTTAGTTATATGTATGTATTTCCAGTTGTTATGAGGACATCCCCTACTTTGGCTTGGGATGGCGGTCCAGATATTCAAACAAATGTAAACAGCGGGGTTATTCAAGGCCCACCAAACGGTAATGGGGCAACGCAAATAAGATTTTATGTTGATCCAACTGGCACAGGTTATGTAGAATATAACAGAGATTTTACAGCAGATGCGGAGTTATAACTAATGGACAACATAAACATTACTTCAGCACACTATATCACAAAAGATAGCACCAACATTGGCATCCAAGCCACCATAGACGGACAAGAGTTATTCGTCCCCCTTGACCCTGCCAACCGCCATTACGCAGAGATCATGCGGCAGGTTGAGGCTGGCGAGCTAACGATTGAAGAGGCTGACTAATGTTAGGATTTAGCCCACTCGCATCTGCGCCGCTGGCAGACAGTGGGCTTGCGATTGAAAACTTTGCGCTTACCGCCGACAATATCACGGCTGGCGTACCAACCGTTGCGGCGTCAAGCGTTGGCCAAGTTCATTCGCTTACATCTACGGACATAACCACCGGCGCTCCAACCGTTGAGACGTCAAGCGTTGGCCAAGTTCATTCGCTCACATCAGACAGTATTTCAACCGCCGCGCCGACTGTTTCGGCGTCATCTGCTTCGCAAGTTCACGCTTTAACATCAACCGATGTTACAACTGGCGCTCCAACTGTTTCAGCGGCGACTGCCTCTCAGGTCAACGCTTTAACATCAACCGATATTGCGACTGGTGTGCCAACTGTTGCGGCGTCAAGCATCTCTCAAGCCCATGCGCTGACGCTTGCTGATATTATCGCTGGAACCCCGACAGTTTCAGCGTCAACGGCATCTCAGGCACACTCCCTTTCATCGACAAGCATCACATCTGGTGCGCCAGTAATTAGCGCCGCCACTGCCTCGCAAAACAATGCGCTTGGATCGTCTGACATTACAACCGGCAACCCAATTGTTACGCCGCCAACAATTTCGCAGTCAGGCCAGATTGAAACAGATGAGATTGACGCTGGCATTCCAACGATTGGCAATTCTAACATAAGCCAAGTTCATAGCATCCAGTCGGCAGATATATCGACTGGCGCGCCTACCGTTGAAAGCCCATCGATAACATCAAGCCAAAGCTTGATCCCGCAAGATATTACAGCGGGAACGCCAACTATTAGCTCGCCAGATTTAGAGCATAACCACGTTTTAAGCGGCAACGACATCGCAACTGGTGCGCCGACTGTTGCAAATGTTTCGATTGGTCAAACCCATAGTGTCAATGCAGAAGATATAACTACCGGCGCGCCAACCGTTGAGGCTGTTACGGTTATTCAGGATGAGGTTATTGAAACACAACCCATCGTTTCTGGCGCTCCGATTATTGAAGATGTTGACGCAACGCAAATACACGCGCTTGCTTCTGCGAATATTTCGTCTGGCATTCCTACAGTCAGCGCCGCTAACATTAGCCAAGCCCATGCGCTGCTTGCCACTGATATTTCGGCTGGCGCTCCGACGATTCAAGATGTCACTTTAGTCGCAATCAATGAACTTGAAGCAGATGACATTGTAACCGGCGCTCCGACTGTTGCAGATGTCACTGCATCTATTTCATACGGCTTTGTAGCTGATGACATTGTTTCTGGCGCACCAATTGTTGGCCAACCGGCAATTGGTCAGAATTACAACTTTACGTCTGTCGGGATTACGGCTGGCGTTCCGATTGTCGGCCCAGCGCGGTTTAAGTGGCAAGTCGAGCCGGTAGGGCCAGAAACGTGGACGGAGCAAGCGGTCGGCGCGGAGACATGGACTGAGCAGGGGTCAACAGATCCGACTTGGACAGAGCAGGAGGCGGCGTAATGGATGCTGACATGCTTTGGACGGCGGCTCTTACTGCCGGATTGGGACTGATCGGCTGGGTGCTGAAAAGCGCTGTGGACGAGATGCAGCGCCTCAATATTCTGCTGAACAAGACCCGCGAAGAAATGGCGCGCGATTACGTCACCAAAGCAGACAGCAGCACCGTCATGGCGCAGATCGTGGCGCGCTTTGATCGCATCGAAGAAAAAATAGACCGCCTAATGGAAAGATGAGCCATGATAGACCCCGCCACAGCAATCATGGCAGCGTCCACGGCGTTCAACGCAATACGCAAGGGCTGCCAGATCGGGCGGGATCTGGAGGGCATGGCAGGCGATCTGGGGCGTTGGTCTAAGGCGATCAGCGACTTCGACTTTGCAGCGAAGCGCGTAGAAAACCCTAAGTGGTATCAGAATTTTGGCAGCGTCGAGCAGCAGGCGATGGATCTGTTTGTCCAGAAGAAGCAGCGCGAAAACATGCGCGACGAGCTGCGTAAGATGATTTCCGAAACGCTTGGCCCATCTGCATGGCAAGAGCTGATCCGCATGGAAAACGAGATCCGGCAGAAGCAGAAGGATGCGATGTATAAGCGCATCGAGCGCAAGGAGACAATCATCGCGTGGGCGGCTGGCTTGTTCCTGTTTCTGCTTTGCGTTGGGGCGCTGTTTGGATTCGTCTGGGTAGCGGTGCGGCGGTGATGGCGGACGGCGTGTCAAGCATAGGCAGCGCACCGTTTAACGTAGGTAGCGACATACACCAGCAAACGCAGACCCGTGAGCGTATAGAAGCGCATCTGGTGGAGCAGAGGGTGGCCAAAGAGCATAGGGCCAACCACACGCACCTAGATGCGCTCAGGGAGCAGAAGTTGGATCTGGGCAAGGGTTATGATAAGTTCGGCACCAAGACCAATGCTGACAGGCCGCAAGGCACAAACATCAACATAGAGGTTTGAATATGACACCAGAGAAACTAGACGCTTGGCGCATTGTTCCGCGCCTGCTTATTCTGAGTTACATGGTCGTGTTTTACCAGACGTGTAGCTGGTTCATGGCGCTTGATTTGCCAAACAACGCGCAGGCAGGCTTTGTCAGCGTGATCGTAGGCGCCGGAGCCGCGTGGTTCGGGCTATATGTGAACGGGGGCAAGAAATGATTGGCCAGATAGTAGGCGCATTAGGCGGGCTGGCGACAAGCTACCTCGACGGCAAGACGGCAATCCAGAAAGCGAATGCCGAGATCAAGTTGAAGCAGGCAACCGGCGAGATGGATTGGGAGCAGTCAGCCATCGAGGCCAGCAAAGACAGTTGGAAAGATGAGCTGTGGACAATTGTTTTCGTGGCCATATTGTGCGCAAATTTTATACCGAGCTGGCAGGACGCGATGCGCGTTGGCTTTGACAATTTATCTAACTGTCCGATGTGGGTGCAATGGGGCATGTACGCTTCCATCGCCGCCAGCTTCGGAATCCGCACAATGAAAGGCTTGAAGAAATGACGTTTAAACTATCAGCACGCAGCCGAGATAAGCTGTCAGGCGTAGACGAGCGCATGGCGGCTGTCGTCCACAGCGCAATCCACAGAACCAAGATCGACTTCGGCGTCATCTGCGGGCTTCGCACCATCGAGGAGCAGCGCGAGCTTGTGAAAAGCGGCGCGTCGCAGACGATGAAGTCGAAGCACATAGACGGGCTGGCCGTCGATCTGCTCGCTTACTGCGGCCCGCGTGGATCGTGGGAGCTTAATCTGTATGACGACATCGCAGACGCGATGGCAGAGGCTGCGCGTGAGGTGGATGTGCCAATCAGGTGGGGTGCCGCATGGACTGTGCCGAATATAGCGCAGTGGGATGGCACGATGGAAAGCGCGATGAACGATTACATCGACACGCGTCGCGGCCAGAACCGGAGGCCCTTCATTGATGCCCCGCATTTCGAGCTGATGGTATGACACCGCGCAGGCGTGGACGACTGGCGCGTAAAGTAGTATAGTCGTGTAAGCATTGAGGATTTTGATATGACGATCAGCATAACCAAACCCACCGTTGGCGGCAGCGAGAACACATGGGGGGCAACGGTCAACACGGCGCTTGATGACGTTGTTGACGTTCTAAACGGTGACACCGCAAGCACCCCAGACTTGACCGCTGGATCATGGAAGGTCGGCGGCACGGCTATTACTTCAAATGCGGCAGATTTAAACATTTTATCTGGTGCAGCAGCGGCTGGCGTCACAAGCACTGAGTTTGGATATTTGGACGGCGTCACCAGCGCAATCCAGACGCAGATTACATCATCACTATTCCCCGCTGGCGGCATTATTCTTTGGAGCGGCTCTACGGCAAGTATCCCAAGCGGTTGGGTCTTGTGTAACGGTAGCAACTCAACGCCAGACCTAAGAGACAGGTTTGTTGTTGGCGCTGGGTCCAGCTACGGCGTAAACGCGACAGGCGGCGCAAGTTCAGTCACGCTGTCAACCAGTCAGATCCCCGCGCACAACCACAGTGCAAGCTCTAGCTCTTCAACCACAATCCACGATAGCGGTCACAGCCATTCGATTCCTACGGTGTCAACAAGTGGTAGTGGCTCCCAGCTTGGCTCAAGAGATGGCGGAAACGCGCTGACTATAAACACAAACAGCGCCACCACAGGTATCACTGCATCTACGTCTACAAGCACAAGCATTGGTAATAACGGCGGCGGCGGAAGCCACGAAAACAGACCACCGTACTATGCACTAGCCTACATTATGAAGACATAACACATGACCCTCGTACCTCTGGACATCCCCGCAGGATTTTACCGCAACGGAACAGATTTGGAGCAGTCTGGCCGGTGGAGAGACGGCAGCTTGGTGAGATGGCGCGATAACAGCTTGCGTCCAATCGGCGGCTGGCAGGAGCGCAAGGCATCGTTCAGCACAAACCCTGTGCGCGGGATGCACACATGGGAAGCGAACAACGGCACTGCCTATGTGGCTGGTGGTTCATATAACGAACTTAAAGCCATGACGGGCGGTGGCACTGTGTACGACATTGCCCCAACAGACCTAACAGCAGGCCGTGAGAACGCGGAAGTAGAAACAGGTTACGGATACGGATTTTATGGTGACGGGTTTTATGGAACGCCGATACAGCAAAACGAAAACGCTGTGCCAGAGGAAGCCACCACTTGGTCTATCGACAATTTTGGCGAATACCTCGTGGCCTGCTCGAAAGACGACGGACGCCTGCTTGAGTGGCAGCTAAACCCAGCCGCGAAGGCTGCTGTAATTGCAAACGCCCCGACTAGCAATTTGGGCTTGTTGGTCACAGAAGAGCGCTTTATCTTCGCGCTGGGCGCGGGCGGCAATCCGCGAACTGTGTCATGGTGTGATCAAGAGAACAACACGCTATGGACACCCGCGTCCACGAACCAAGCTGGCTCGCAGATCCTGCAGACGTCTGGCCAAATCATGCAGGCGATCCGCACCAAGGGGCAAACTCTGGTCATAACAGATACAGACTGCCACGCCGCGGTATACGCAGGCCCGCCATTTATTTACTCGTTTAGCAGAGTCGGTACTTCCTGCGGGGCCATATCGCGCAAGTCTGCTGTAGATACGGATCTGGGCGTGTTCTACATGGGCCAGCGCGGGTTCTTCTATTTTGACTCCAACAGCGTGCGCGAGCTTCCATGCGACGTGCATGACTACGTCTTCGGCGACTTCAACCAAGCGCAGCAGTCTAAGGTGTGGGGCTTTACCAACGGCCAATTCGGGGAGGTGTGGTGGTTCTACTGCTCCGAAAACAGCACCGAGATCGACAGATATGTGGCTTACGACTATACCGAGCGCCATTGGCTGATCGGCAACTTGGCGCGCACGTCAGGCACAGAGCGTGGCGTTTTCCGCTACCCGTTCATGGCGGGAGAGCAACCCGAAACGGTAAACTATACAGTCACAGTGGTTAATGACGGTGGCAATAAATATGCGATAGCTGGCATTTCTGGATCTGCGCCAGCTTTGACTTTTGTGCGGGGCAACACATATGTGTTTGACATCTCAGATGCGTCAAACTCTGGGCATCCTTTTGCATTTAGGACAAGCGCAGATGCGTCATACACTACCGGCGTAACGACAACAGGAACGGCTGGGCAAGCTGGAGCCAAGGTTACTATAGTGGTGGCGAGCGATGCGCCAGATAGTTTAAAATATTACTGCACCGTTCACGGCAATTCTATGGGCAACACAATTTCTGTTGGCGGGCCTGTCAGCATTTACGACCACGAGGTAGGCTTGAACGTAGACAGCGGCGCGGTCTTCGCGGAAAGCGGCCCGTTTTCTATTGGCAACGGCGATCAGACTGCGCATGTCACCAAGCTTATCCCCGACGAGGAAACGCAGGGCGACGTGAACGTGACATTCAAGACACGCTTCTACCCCAACGGCGACGAAAGCAGCCACGGGCCGTACACCCCCAACAACCCGACATCTGTCCGCTTCGCTGGCCGCCAAATGCGTATGCGCGTTGAAGGCGCAAAGCTGGCACCGTGGCGCGTTGGCAATATGCGCGTTGATATAAAACCGGCGGGGCGTAGATAATGTCGTCGCCGATACTCCCAGCGATAGGCGAGGATCTGCGCCAATGGGGGCGTGGCCTGACGCGCTATCTGACGCAAAACTTGTACAAGCTGGGCTTCAAGACGCCTGACAGCAACCCGTCCGAAAACGGCGTCATTTTGTGGGATAACGTAAACGCATATCCGGTTGTAAGCAGAAACAACATTTTTGTTGAAGTTGTTGTAAAGGTCGGCGTTCCTCCAACTAGCTCGGGGTCTGTCGGGGATAAGGCTGGCTTGATTAGCTGGGACACAAATTACATCTACGTTTGCAACGGCGACTATGATGGCTCAACGGCTATATGGACTAGAACCTCTCATCTGGGAGGGTCTTGGTAGATGCTTGGCGGATGATTGATAATGTTGTACAATTTGGCCAAGCGCAGCGGGTGACGGTTCTGCCGATACCTGAGCGCGAAATAGACGACTACATCGACAGAGGCATGGAGCTGCTTGCTCCGGCGATTAGACGGGTTGAACATAACGTCGATCTGGACGATGTAAGAGAAGACATACTGGCCGGCACGTCAATATTGTGGCTGGTTTACCTTGAGGACAAGTTGACCGCAGCGATCACCACATGCGTTGTGAAACACCCTCAGCGTAAGAACCTCAAGATAGAATTTATGGGCGGCAAGCACATGCATGTATGGATGAATAAGGCGGTAGATGTTTTGGCGGGGTTGGCCAAGGACGCCAAGCTTGACGCCGTGGAGGCGGATGGCCGTAAGGGCTTTGAAAGATATGTGGACGGCTCTGCGTTTCGTCCGATCTACACACACTATGAGATGGAGTTGCAATAATGGGCAGCACGACGACGACCAAACAAGAAAGCACAATGGACCCATTCCAGCAGGAAATGCTGGAGGATCTATACGGGCGCACGACGGAAATAGCTGACACGCCTTTCGCTGCATACACCGACCCGCTTGTCGCTGGCATGGACCCGATGATGCGGCAGGCATATGAGGGCTACGGCGCTTTGACATTGCCAAGCGAATACGGCGCCGCGTCTGACATATACGCGGGAATGGCTGCCGAGACGCCAGAGCAGCGCATGGCGCGGGTGCGTGGCTATCAGGATGTGTACACCGAGGGCGTCATTGATCCGATGCTGGCGCAGGCCGAGCGCAAGCGTGCGCAGGAGCGTGTCGGCGAGGCATCAGGCGTCACCAAGGCGGGTGCATTTGGCAACGTGCGGCGCGGCGTCTTTGAGGGCGAGCGCGAAGCGGCCTATGAAACTTCACGCGACGCGATGGTCGCCGGTCTAATGCAGCAGGGGCTCAGCTTCGGCGAGGCGCAGGTCGCAGCGGAAAACCAAGCACGCATGGCAGGCGCACAGGGCATGATGGGTGCCGCCGGAGCGGGTCGTCAGGCAGAGCTGGGCGCGTTGGGCGCGCAGATGTCAGCCGGTGACATTGCACGCCAGATTGAGCAGGCGGGGCTTGGCGCTGACTACGAGCAATTTATGCGCGAGCAGCAGTACCCACTGCAGTCACTTGCGGGCTTGTTCTCAACGGCTGGACTTATTCCGGCGGGCATTGGAACGTCTACGACGACGGAGCGCACAGGCGGCATGGGGCCAGCTCTGGGTACGCTTGGCAGCTTGGGCAGGGGATATGCGGTGATGGGAGGGTTCGGGCCCGCCGCCCGTATGGCCGCGTTAGGAGGGCCGATGTAATGGCAGAAGTATTCACAGCAGAAGAGGTGCGGCTCTTGGGGATGTCTCCTGAAATGATCGGCACGCCAAAAGAGCCGACATTTGTGCCAGCAGACCCGCAGGCGGTGACGATTGACACTTTGCCGCCGGAAATGGTGTACCAAGACCCAGAAGCTGGCGCGATACCTCGGCAGACGGGATTGACGCCAAACTATCCGCTGCGCACCGTGGCTTCGGGGCCAGCGACCCCCGCGCCTGCAGCCGCTGGCATCCTGCAGCAGCCAACGCAGCCCGCGCGCTCCGACGATATGTTTGGAAACTTGTCTAAGCAGCAGCGCATGATGCTGGCGTTCTCAGCGATCTCTGACGCAGGCATGGCGGCGCAGGGCAAGCAGGGCACGTCGTTCACTGACACGCTCAAGGCTTTTGGCTCCATGGCGGATACGCAGCGCAAGCGTGACGCGGCTGCGCAGAGGCAGCAGATGTTGCAGCGGGTTATGGGTGGCGGTGCTGCGGTTGGCGGATCAATTGCAGATATGAACGTAGAGCAGCTTATGCAGCGCCAGCAAGCGCTTGCAAATTACGCTATCGCAAACCCAAGCATGGCGCAGGGAATTGCGCCGACGATGGATATTATTGAGGCTCGAATAGCACAGCTAAAAGAAACTGGATCGGCGGCTACTTTAGGCAGCCTTGGTCTGGACGCAATTAAAAAGCTGATAGACAGCCCAGACATAGGCCAAATCACTGGAACGTCAGCGGTTATCAACTCTCTTTTGGAGCGCTTCAATTTAGCTCCTAGATATAGCGACCTTATGAGCTTTGTAGATCAACTCGCCGGTATTAACTTTATGGAAGCATATGTGCAGCTAAAAGGCGGCGGCCAAATTACCGAGATAGAAAGTGAAAAGGCCACGGCGGCAAGGACGCGCCTTGATAGAGCGCTCAAGGGAACCCCCGAAGACTTAAAGGTGGCTCTGCTTGAGCTGGAAGGGTTATTTAAAGATGCGCTGTCCAAAAACCCATCCTACACCGAAGAGGGTGGCATTAGTGAAGAAGATAGACGTTTCTTTGCCGAGGAGGCCAAATAGTGGCTTACACATTAGAAGAGCTTAGGGCGGCAGGCCAAAAAGCGCTGCAAGCATATGATGCGGCTGTTGCTGCTGGCAACATGGACGAGGCCAAAAAGATTTCAGGCTCTGTAAGCCGGATAGCCAGTCAAGCCAAAATGCTGGAGGCGCAGCAGGCGCAGCAAACTCGCGCGGAGCGCCCAGCGCCATTGGTTGAAACTGCACAAGCACTGCCGCCAGCGATGCTGCGTGGCGCTTCTGAGACGGCTGGCTTCGTGTCAAAAGCTCTTCCCGCGCTAGAGACTGGCATACAGGCTGGCGGGCTAAAGCTCTTCGAAGCTTTGGGGCAACCATCGGTTATCCCAGCAAGCATGCTAAAGCTTTTCGAAGATTTGGGGCTGCCATTAGCGAAGGGCGAAGGAGACGTGCAGGCTGCAATGCCTGCCGCGCCCACGATGCAGTCGCAGTTGCCGGAGGCCATGGCTCGGCTAACGCGTGGATATAGCGAGCAACGCGCGCCAGCGGATAATGTGCCGGCGCAATATATGGAAACAATAGGCGAGTTTGCTGGCGGGGCGTTGGCCTTTCCATTCGGCGGCCCGATTAGGGCGGCAAAGCAGGCCATAGTTCCCGCTCTGGCGAGTGAATCCGCCGGTCAGGTGGCCCAAACCTACGCGCCAGAGTATGAAAGCCAAGCGCGCCTTCTGGCCGCTCTAGGCGTGCCTGTCGCGCAAGTGGCGGCAACGCCTGCGCTGCGGCGTATGGCTATTGGCGACCCAGAAGAGGTGCGCGGGTACTTGGCGGGCACTAAGCGTCCAGAGAGCGTGCAGACTTTAAAGAGCGCTGGCGTTGAGGATATTTCAGCGGGCCAGCAGATAGGTTCTGAGCAGTTGATGCGGCTGGAGGGACGAGTTTCTCCAACATTGAAAAGTCAGGCCCAGCTCACCAAGGCGGCTCTGCGCGAAGCGGGCGTAACAGGCGACGTTTTGGCGACGCCTTCAGTGCTGAATAAGAGGCGCAATGAGCTTGGCGCTGTATTTGACTTAGCAGATGACGCGGTTGTCTTGCCGCCCTCCATGCAGGAAGGCAGCAGGATGTCTATGGCCGTAAATGATGCGATGCAAGATGTGACCGTCGGAAAGGTTCCTGACCGTTTAGTCAACATTGCGGATAAGTTTATCAATGCAGCGGCTGGCAGGATACAAATAAGCGCCAATGATCTAAGCAAGCTGCGCACAGACTTGTCTAAGCAGTTAACTAGATTTGCCAAAGAAAACGATCAGGTGAACTATCAACTTGCTTACGATATGAACGAAATTGTTGACGATATGATTCAGAGAAACGTAGGAACATCTTCGCCAGAATTGCTTGATGATTTACTGAAGGCCCGCAAAGAATACAGATCATTTTTGACTGCTGAAAACGCTGTCAATCGCGCCGGATCTGACGCCAGCGCTGGCATCATTACGCCAGCCGCCTTAGCGTCTGCAGCTCGCAAGCGTGAAGGCGTTGCGGTGCGGCGCGGCACTGGAACAGACTTGTCTGAAATTGCGTCTGCTGCAGAAGAAGTATTGCTGCCTCTGCCTACCGTTATGGCTGGCGGCCAGCGTATGATCCCCAGCCAAGTACAGAGTGCTCTTGAGCTTCTACCGTCTATGGTTGCGCGTCAGCAGCGGGGAACGCTGCCCCTGCCACTTGTGCCCGCAATGAGCGCGCAGCTTGGCGAAAAGCTGGCACGTCAAGCGGGCGGATTGCTCGCGATAGACTAACTGGCCGCTGACTTCTTCGCCTTCGCCTTCGGCGCGGGCGCGTTCTTCAGCGCGTTGATCTGCGCGTTCTGATCTTCGATCACGGCAGCCGCTTCCTCGCAAAACCGGAACAACGCCATAACGTTGTTGACGCGGTGGGGTTGGTTCAGATTGCGCACCAATTCGCGTGTCTTATCGTCCATGTGATATACCTCTCAATACAGATG
>Ga0315320_10002638_pt1 | contig 14756 bp, 14 predicted proteins | sample M140m21515metaG_FD_203458 | JGI IMG/M metagenome (GOLD analysis project Ga0315320, IMG submission 203458) | Ammonia-oxidizing marine archaeal communities from Monterey Bay, California, United States - M1 40m 21515 | ecosystem: Environmental > Aquatic > Marine > Coastal | place: USA: California... | reverse complement strand
TCTGGGCTCGTGTGATAGATTTGTCCGTCTATCGGAGTTTCCATGGTGGCCATTGGGTTGACAGTGTTGCTGACGGCCATGGGTTGTCAGGCGACAACACAGTCAGAAGACAACAAAGCCTTCGGGGAATCATTTCGAGGGAGCACAACGGGGTCGGAGAGCGATTCACCCGAAGACAATCCACCCGACGACGATGATTCTTCTGACGATGATGATGCTTCCGGGGACCCGGATGCGCCCGATGACACCGACGACAACGACGACAACGACGACAACGACGACACCGACGACACCGACGACACCGACGACACCGATGACACCGACGACACCGATGACATTCCAGATGTGGTGTTCTTCTCCATTTCCGGTCACGACATAGAGGATGAAGACGGACTGGAAGTCAACGAGGAGTACCTCCTGGAACTGGGAACCATGGACGTCATTGCGGCACCATTCCAAGCGGCCGGCCACTCCGTGTCTTTCCTCGACTACTCGGACAGCTACTGGAACTCGGTGGTCGACGGCGAAATACAGGAGTACGGATTCCTGGCGCTCATCGAAGATATGCAGTGGTGCCACGAAGAATGGGTTGAGGGAAACCCCACACCACCGCTATTCATCATGGTCTCTCATTCCCATGGAACGGTGTGGGCCCACACGGCACTGATGGTCATGCAGCACATTGATGTCGAACTGGTGATCGATATCGATGGTGAATCATTTGGCTGGGAAGAACCCTCTGGCGTCGACAGTTGGACCGACACGGATATCGTTGAAACCGGGGATCATTGGCGGGATGTCATCCTGGAAGACATGGAAGAATCCGGGAGGGAGTGGCCGTTTGAGATCTGGAATGCAGAAAACCACTGGGACATTCCGGGGCTGGACTCGCTGCAGGACATCGAGGATGTGACGCCCGACAATGTGTGGGGGAACCTCGAACTGGCCAGCAACCATTTGCTGGACCTGTTCATTCAAGATGGTGAACCAAACCATCGCCGGGACGGCTCCACGGACAACATCGTCCGCAGGGAATTCGCTTTAGAGCACACTGAAATCGACGATCCAGATACCGAATCCGTGGCCTGGATTCGAGACGAAATCATCCGGATTTACGATTTGTAAGGGTCCGCAGTTCAAGTCTGCGAGCGGGAGCCATATAAAAAGCCGTCCTTCGGGGCGGCTTTTTTGTGTGTCGGCCCCCGAAAAATGGTTGTTTGGACTTACGTTTTGGGAAGAATCCAAACGGAAGTTTGTCCATCGATTCCTTTCAGGTTTTGTTCGCCCGCACTCTGAAGTTGAGGGGCAACCTGTTGAATGACGGATGAAAATACCGCATGCGTACCCAGTTGCTTACAGCAGCTTTCGAGCCGGCTGGCCAGGTTGACAGCTGGACCCATCACGGTGAAATCCAGCCGTTCTGGAGTGCCCACATTGCCGTAAATGACTTTACCAATGTGACACCCAAAACCAACACCCAAATCATGACCCGTCTCCTTCGCAACGGCTGCCACGCGCTGGTTCGCCGCTTGCACCGTATCGATGAGCATCCGTGCCACATCCTCGTGGCTTCTTTCAGTCAGTGGAAAGATCAACAGCATGGCGTCGCCAATGAATTTGAGGATTTCACCGCCCCGTTGATGCGCCTCATCTCCAATGACTTCAAACAAACGGTTCATGATTTGGATGATGTCGGTTCCGACCTCGCGAGACAAAGCTGTAAAGCCACGTACATCGCAAAACATGATCCCGGCTTCGATGGTCTCCGATGAACCCCGTACGATTTGCCCATCGAGCACCCGCGGTCCTGTGGTCGGACCCACATAAGTCGTTGCGATTTTATGGGCCTGTGATGTTCGGTATGCGCCATAGCAGGCCATTCCCAGTATGCTCCGCAATCCTTCCAAACGGGTCCGCAAATCATCTGGGAAGGGTGTGACAGCCGACAAGCTGACCACAGCAGGAAGGTGTACGGCTGGCATGTGCAATCGGAAGCATACATAGTGCCGCATGCCCGCATCATGCAATGTGCGAAAGATCGAAAAATCGTGGGGAGTATCATCCAAGGCACAGGAAAAGAACCAGTCATGCTCGCCATGGATGAAAAAATAGGGGTTCCGGGGAGTATCCGACGACACAAGGTCTTTTTCGAAGGATTTGTCGTTTTCAATGCCCGCTTCGGCGGCGGCGTCGTGTGTCATCACACTGGTGTTGGCAAAGCCCTGATTCCGATTCCAGGTGAGCAAGACTCCCCAAATGGTTGGATGGCGAAAACCCAAGGGTTTGATCATGGGTATTTGAATCCGATCCGCGTCGATCCCATGGGCACAAAACACCGAGCGAAATCCTTCAAGCAAAGGCCTGAAGTCCATTTGTTTCGAACTTTCTTCCAAAGCTTGAATCAGTCGGCTTGAGTCAGCGTCTTGCACGGTTCGATGTACTTCCTTGTGCGGATGGCTCGATTGTAGGCGAAGGATAGATGGGCGCCCAATCCATAATACTCAAGCAACAACCAGAATGTCGGCAAGGGACTCAATTAACGGCGCCAGTCCTCAGGCGTCTGACAAGCTCGGAAGGCTGGCAGCGACGACCCTCCTTGAGGACCTGGGCGCAACGCGGTGAGGTCGGCCCCTTCTGCTAAATCAGGCATCCTACCGGCCAATGTGCTCGCGTCGATCCTGCTGACAGGCCGTGTTGTCATAGAGCCCCTCAAAGAACTTCATCCCCTATGGGCCCTACAGCCTCCGACAAGCGGACTCGATGGCCCCCAACAACCAGCGCACGCCGGTTCCGGTCTCTATGAGGACCCGAACGGTGACCTAAATGTGTTGCATACTCAGGTCGTCATTGCAGCCCACGCATTGACGCCATAGCGCTCTCGGATCAAAGAAAAATTCTTCGTGACTGCACGCAGATGGAATCGTGGCTGACAACCAACGAATATACGATTCCCGAGGGTGCAAGCGATGCATTTGACCCTAGTGTTCAAGGTGGGTCCTACTTTTTCGTGGCAAAGGTGAAAGCCGATGAAGTTACATTTCGCGATGGAAATGCAGCGCTCTCCCCGGTTCGATTTTATTACGATACGCCAACCTTAAGCTCCCTCACCCCCCGCCTCACCGTCCAACCCGCATACTCAGGCGCACCGGCCAGTAATCCCCGCTGAACTTCTTTCGGCAGCCTAATCAAACTCATAAGCTGGGTGACTCTGGCTCGTGAGAGCCCTTCTCTTCTGGATATCTCGGCTCGGCTTATACTTTGCTGCTCAATCAACTTCTGCCAATCCAGAGCCTTTTGAAGAGCTTATCCGGCGGGAGATAACGTAACCCTTTGCTTTGATTGTGATTTTAAATCTGCCTTACGCGGCCTTCGCTGCTTCACCAACCGCTTGCACTCAAAGGTATCCACCACCAAAGCGGTACTGCAGGGATATGCTTTGCGGAGCCCTAAACAAAGGCGGCAGGGTATCCACCCTGCCGTTCTTGTTTAGGGCGGACGCGGACAGAGGAGCGAAGCGACTCGCACGGCGGGAGCCATCTACAAGGCCAGGTTAATCAATGGCTTTTTTTGTAGAGTGGAACCGCTGAACAGTCCGTGCCAACTGCTCAATTCGAAACGGCTTGTTGAGGTGACCCACCATGCCGACTGCAAGACTTATCTGTTCATCTCGACCTGAAGAATGCGCGGACAGCGCAACGATCTGCAGTCCTCGATCCGGATACAGCGACAACATACGCTTCGCGGTCTCCAGACCATCCATCTTCGGCATCTGACAGTCCATCAAGATGAGATCAAAGTCCTGCTCAGCCACATGGCTCAGCGCCTCATAGCCAGACGCTACCACGACCACAGTACAGCCGAGAACCTGAAGCATGTCTGCTGTCACCGCTCGAACCATCGCGGTGTCGTCAACGACCAAAACGTGACACTGAGACTGCCCGTTGCTGTGTGTCTCACCTGAAGCACTCGCTCCAGATTCAATAAGCTGAACAGGTACCTGAACCGAGAATGTTGCGCCCAGGCCAGGCTCGCTCTCAAGTCGCAACTGTCCACCCATCGAGGCAATCAACGCCTTCGAGATGCTGAGCCCGAGCCCCGCTCCCGCTCGACGTCTGCGACTCGATTCGTCACCGGTTGTAAACCGCTCAAAAATGCGTTCGTGTTGATCCGCCGGGATTCCCGGTCCGGTGTCTCGCACCCTAAAGTGAAGCAGAGTCGCCTCTGGGCCCTCTGTTACACCCCCATCCAGCTCGATGTGTCCGTGGTCGGTATATTTGACTGCATTGCCAACGAGATTGCTGAGCACCTGCTCGAGTCGATGGCCATCACCCAGCACACACAGATCCGCCATCCCCGCCCATCGCTCTTCTATGACCAACCCCTTCTTGGTGGCATTGACTCGATGTGGCGCAACCACCCGCCGGAGACAGTCTTTAAGCCGAAAAGGTTGCTCCTCAATGCTCAGTCTGCCAGCCTCGATCTTCGCGAAATCCAGCACATCTGTGATGAGTCGAAGAAGCAGCTCTCCAGAATCAGAGACCTGCCTCACAAAACGAGACTGCTTCTCATCGAGGGTCGTTCCGTTCAAGAGCTCAGCACTTCCGAGAATGGTCGTCAGGGGAGTCCGAAGTTCATGACTAATGTTCGCGAGAAAACGCCCCTTGGCTTCATTGGCTTCTTCCGCTTGTCTCTGGGCTGCCAAGGATGCCTGTAGTTCCTCGCCCAGCGCTATCAGGCCCACGGCCACGGCATCCAGTGGTCCATCCCCTCGGATCGATGGTGGAGAGCCAAAGTCCAGCTGCGCCATGGCGATGAGGGACTCTGTAATCTCGCTCAACTGGTCGACCCCTTCCAGTTCAGACTGGAAGGGCACATCCGTCTCATCAGAACTCATGATTCGCTGTTGAGTTGATGAAGCCACCTCAGCGCTTTTTCTTCCTGACTGAAGAGGCGGGTTGGGTACGGAGGTCGGTTGAGCTTCAAGAAAATATTCCCGAGCATACGCTGCATCGGAGACGAGACCAACATCGCCATTCCAGACTTGAACTCTGACGACTCTGCAGAAACGTAGTACTTTCGAGCCGCCCGATCGGCCCCGACCTTGACTGCGCGAATATCGGCAAGCACACATACAGGAACACCGTCTGCCAACTGGTTGTGTGCCTCCACGACTTCCTGAGCTTCGTCAATCCCGTGACGTTCACTTTCCTTGAAGCAAATGTAGACAATTCGCTGCGGATCGATCCAAACGTCCGCAATTTCAGTTGGTATTGTCTTGGGAGGGTGTTTCATTATTCCCCACTTTGGCTAACGCTCACGAGAACACCATAAGGCTATTCGCCGCAAGGAGAGCCTTTGGTATTGATAATTTATGTTAAATGAGACAGTTCAAAAACAGACTCATCGTGAATCCCACCGTCGAAACATCCGTATCGATTGTTGAGTTGGCACCAAGAAGTGTGCTGCTTTGGAGATCCTGGGAGAGGCCCGTACGTCGAGGTTCGCCTTTGCGGAGCCATCTTAAAAGCCGTCCTTTGGGGCGGCTTTTTTTGGGGCGACCAAGGGCGAAAGCTGAGCGAAGCGAAGTCCGCCGTACGACAGGAGCTCAAGCAGCCTGTGTCGGCAAAACCAACACGAACCAGCCGGGCAGTCCAAGACCGTGGGCACTCACAAATCCTATCCTGTCCGATGCCATTAAGATGCACACCCTCGCTCATGCAGGGTGTGCATCTTATCAATCGGCACCGGGGCGGAACGCCGCCCAGCCAAGGGGTTTCTCATTTTCTACGTCAACCGTATAAAACAATTCCGTCAGTACACGATCGCAATGCTACGCCTTGACGTAGTCGCGGGGTTGACGGTTTCCTTGATTTCGCTTCCGCTGGCCATGGCGTTTGCTGCAGCGGCTGGCCTTGGGCCGGACATCGGCTTGGTCTCGGCGATTGTTGCTGGTGGTGTGGCCGCCCTCTTGGGAGGCTCCGAACTCAACATCACGGGTCCGGCAGGGTCACTGATCGGGGTGCTTGCAGGCGTCCTCATCGCCAATCAGATCAGTGGCTATCAAGATGTCCTTGCGCTTGGACTCATTGGCGGCGCTATTTTGGTCCTACTGGGGCTGAGTGGGCTCGGGAAGCTCGTACGCATTGTGCCCCTTCCCGTTATCATCGGCTTTACAGGCGGCATCGGCGTCATCATCTTTGTGAGCCAGCTCGAGGACGCATTGGGCCTGCCCAAGCTCGCGAAAAGTCCGTACTTTCACGAAAACCTCGGTGCCATCGTTGGTTCTTTCGAGAACGTGACCGTCGCTGCCATCGGCGTGACAGTGCTGACCATCGCCTTGATCGAGGGCTTGGGCCGCGTACTGCCAAAGGCTTTTGCGCCGCTTCTCGGTATTGTTGGGGCCGGTTTGATGGTTTGGCTGTTTGGACTGGAGGTCCTCACTCTTGAAGACAAGTACGGCGCAATCCCCCGGTCTTTGCCAACACCGGCCCTCCCGAGCCTGAGCCTGGAACAGATCACGCGCCTGCTGCCTGCCGCCCTTACGATGGCCGCCTTGTGTGCCCTTGAGAGTTTGCTCTCGGCTTCTGCGGCCGATGCCATCGCTGGGAAACGCCACAACTCCAATGCCGAACTGATCGGCTGCGGTCTGGCCAATATGACCAGTCCACTCTTTGGCGGCATCCCCACCTGTGGTGCAATCGCGCGCACGACGCTCAATGCGCGTTCTGGGGCCCAAACCCGGGTTGCGGGCATCTTTAATGCCCTGGCTCTGTTGCTGATCATGCTCTTCCTAGCCCCCATCGTGGGCCAGGTACCCACGGCGGCATTGGCCGGTTTGCTGATCCTGATCGCCATAAAGATGGTCGACATCGCAGCCTACCGAAGGCTCTTCTCCCACCATCATTGGACCGACTTCACGATGATGGCTGTCACTCTGCTGGCCACTGTGTTCGCGTCCTTGGTGGTTGGCATCGGATGCGGCCTAACCGTTGCGGCCTTCGCCTACTTCAAGCGCGCCCACGGGGCAAAGTCGAGACCCGTCGTCGATCCAGAAAGCACCGATTCCACCAAGGTCACACTCGTCAGTGTCGGTGGTCCACTCTTCTTCCACACCGCACGTCGCGTGCTGGAAGAAGCGAGCTCACACACACCAGAAGTGGCATTGGTTCTCTGCCTCCGAGATACAGAGGTGATGGATGCCAGCGGTATTAAGGCACTCAAAGATGTGGTGCATGCCCACCAGGAAGACGAACGCCTCGTCTATCTTTCGGGCGTTTCTGAATCTCAGCGCGATCTCCTCAAGCGCACCGGTGTGATCGATATTGTTGGGGATGGCTCGGTCTTTGGTAGCCGAGATGACGCCCTTCTCGCTGCCCATTCGCGGGAAGCCCTGTAGGGTCTTCACAGCGCATTCCAATGCCCACCATAGAGTACTCTTAAAGCCGTGCAGGGGACTGACCATGGATACAGAAACAAATGAACAACACGGATGGCGGCGACACCGTCTCGGCTTGGGCTTGGCCGTGGTGGTGGTGGTGGGCGTGCTCGTAAGTCACGTTTGGACCCGCTTCGCAAACATGGCGACATACGCCAAACGGTCGGAAGGCATGTGGATGCTGGAACACATCCACACGGCCGAACTCGAATACTTTGAAGAGCACGGAGAATACGTGGCCGTGGGCGCCACGCCACACCGTGCACCGGGAAAAGCACAGGCGCCGTTTGAGTCCGAACACATGGCCGGGTGGAACCGCCTGGGGTGGCAGCCAGATTCGATGGTTCGATGTCAGTTCGAGGTCACCGTACCCACGCCCACAGACTTTCGGGCGGTGGCGCGGTGTGATGTAGACGGCGATGGTCAACAGTCGGTGTTTGTCGCCAGTCGGGAACACCCCCCAAAACGGACCACGCCCGACGATCAGTATTGAACGAGGCCGGTACGAGAGGACTCGACGAGAACCCTATCTGCCTCCGCGTTGGTGGACATAGTCAAACCCGGGAGAATGATCGGCCCCGCAAATCAATCAAGCCCCTTCAACCCACAATAAAACCGATATCGCCCGCAGTTTCGATATGGTAGTCTCCGCCAAGTTAGGTTGAGGATGACTTATGTTAACTAAGTACAAACTGATTTTTGGCCTGTGCCTCTGGACCACGGCCTCCTGTAAATCCACCATTCATGTACAAACACGTCCGGGTGACGCGGATGTGTACCTTGCACGGCGACCTGCAGGCGATGCGCCCTCTCGTACAGAACGTCCGAGCGCCTACAACTTCAGGGTCAAAGGTGCCGAATCTGTGCGCGTGCCGTACTTGGCGTGGGACGAGTATTACGCGTGGGTCGAAGCCGATGGGTACGAAGGAAAGCTCATCCAAGTCCCCGGTCAAATCAAGATCGGTCCAGTGCTCGGATGCGCAATACCAATTTTTCTCTTTGTTCCATGCCTATGGGTCTATGGTCCAGATGGTCGTTCAATGTTGGACGTTGAACTCAAGCCTACATCCAAGACAACGGAGTAAAACAATCGGGACACGACCTTCGGGTTTATCCCATTTCAACGATTAACGACCTCATTTGGTTGGTGGCCACTGATGGAGCCTACGCAGGGTCGAGCGATAGTAACCGCAGGCTAGAGCACCTATTGATGAGGCCTGGTCTGTAGCTTGCCTTCTTCCCGGCACCGTGGCCTACAGTCCACCCAGACGCCGCATAGCGACTCGTAAGGCTCGATTAAGATGCTCCCCCGTGAGATTCGCGCGGATCTCACGGATGTCATCTCCAGTCGGGTGGTAGTGTTCATCAATCAGCATCGACAGGTCAAGGTCGACGACGCCGCGCTGCACGCCTTCTTGGCCATCATAAATGCCCAAAATCAGCCGGGCCCGCCCACCAACCGGAGACCCCCACTGTTGGTTTGCGAACCAAAACCGATTGTGCGTGTAGAAGTAGGCGACAAAGGGCACCACGATGACATCCACCGAAGGTTCTGGAGGAGGTGCAATCTTCTCGGGCACCGTGAAGCGAAGGCGTGGGTTGCTGGTGTTATCCCGACCGCGACGCCGCTCCATCCCGGAGGTACGAAGTGGAGCTCCTTCACCCGCAACAACCCGATAGTCCGAGAGCGATGGAATGGAGACGACCTTCGCTGCTCGAGGGCCCTCTTTTAGCGCCTTCGACACGCGCTGTGCGACCATTTCACGGAACTCTTCGGTGCGCTCCAAGGAGTACTCTTCCGGTCGCCGTAGCGTCCCTTCGGCCGCCCTGTGAAGATCCACGAAGCCACCGGTCCCGTGTAGATGTCCGACGTGATCGTTTCGCTCGAAACGCTCCCATCGGTCCATCCGTTGTGGGTCCGTCGATCCACTGGCGAGGTCCCACCAGAGAACTGGTGTGATACCGACAGAAGAGGCTCGGATGGGACTCGCGACTTCGACCTGTACCTCCGTCACCGGACGTTTGGCCATAGCCAATTGCGGAAGGACCAAAAGCCCAGCCACTGCAAGGATACAGCATCGGTCCTTGCGGGAATAGAGCCACATAGCGGTGTCCTTCGGATATTCGAGCGACCTATAGCCAGATTTCAAGAAAATGCCTGCGACGTGAAGACACGTCGCAGGCACATAGATTCCGGTAGAGTAGAACTACTGTGGCTTGGAGTATGGACCCTTGATCGTAGCGGCGTGGCCTTCCACGTTTCCACAACGCTGACCAAAGAGCACCACGGGGCCGAACACCAGTCCGCTGGCCTTTACGTGCGTCCGCGGAGTAACGATGTGGGTCGCATCACCGATCTTCTTGGTAGCGGCGTACATTGCCTCAGAGATTTCTTTCGCTGGACCAAAGACGCTTCCGCCAGGAACGTTGGCTTCGGTCTTTTGAAGCAGACCACTAAAGTCGAGCCCGAAGATGTAGGCGTTGCAGACTTCTTCGGAAACCTTTCCGGCCAGTGAATAGTTTGCATCGGCGAACGCGACGGGCGCTGCGGGTGTGTACGCAGACTTGACGGAGCAGCCACTGATCGCAATGGTGCTGAGTGCCACAAAAAGAGTGTTTTGGATTTTCATTAGATTTTCCTGATATGAACATGAGGGGTTGGGGGGGGGCAGCCCTTCTGGCTAAAAAATTCGAGAATTCTAAGTTTTGTCGTTACAAAGTCGATTTTACAAACCGTCCCAACGACGCCCGGAGTGTACAACTCCTTGTCCAAAAAAGTCAACTACAGCCCTAACTATAGGCTCTTTCAAATAACCCCTATGCCCGGTCTACAGTTACGGTCCTCCAGACCATCAACGACCCTGGGCGAACGACCAGTCAGAACGGGGAACCCCATGACACGCGCGCTACACCTTTCAATCTGGGGCATCTTCGCTTTGGCTCACGGCAACCCTGCACTCGCGGACACCGAAGAAAGTGGGTTCGTTCAACGCAGCACATCACCGCCGCTCCAAGCCCCAGAAGGCGCCTTACTTCAGGCCAACACAGCCGCTCTCTCAGTGCCGCTCCACCAAGCGGTCGAAATGGTAGACCGTACCGCCAAGGCCGCATCCTCCTCCGCTGAACTCATCGCCGCCTGGGAACTCGGACTGCAAACCGCCACCGCCATCACGAGCGCAGCAAGCGCACGAAATTTTGATTCATTTGGCCAATACGACCAAGAAATCGAGGCCATCAATCGGGCCGCTCCGTGGGGCGACCTGGCCTTTTATGGCGAAGGCATGAACCCCTACTTTGAATTGGACTTGAAAGTATGGGTGGGGCTGGCCAAAAAGCTCCCCGACGCAACCGCCAAGGCCTTCTTCACGCTGGCTGAAATCAGCTACGACAACGCAAGCTTTTATGGGTGGTCAAACATTCACCAGCGGACCTGGGATTACGGCGGATGCAGTCCGCTCGGTACCGGCCTGCACCTCAAGATGCTGACGCAGTTTGATGCCGTCAAAGCATCTCAATCTTCCTCTTCGCGGGTACGCACCACGCTCAACAGAGTTCGAGAACTGGCCATCAGCGACCTGCTCACGGGAACCTCAGAATTTCCATATTGCAACCGGAGCGAACCGGAGCAGGTGGCCAAAATGGTCGCGGAAGGGCGAACCATTCTTTCCACAATCGAGTTGTCAGCAGACGAACGCAACGCCCTGCAGCAGCGTGTGGACTCGAATATGGGGTTGTCGGCCGATTAATCCTGCTTCATCCCCGTTTTAATGGTTGGATATCAATCTCGCCTACCGTGCTCTACAGCACATCACCGGATGATGATCTGCCAGACCACAGGCCCAAACATCGAGATGAACTCGACTGCAAACACCAACGCGTACAGCACAACACCGGAACAGAGCACGGCCACCAAGAGCACCATGAACAGTGCGATCGCACCTCGCCAAACCTTGACCAAATATACTTGGCCCATGGCCCAGGTCATCCAAGCCAGAAAACCAATGACCCCAAAGTCGGTAGAAGCCATCAGCAGGGATTGATCGTTTGTGCCGCTTAAAGAGACCGCTGATAGACAAATGATGCCAACTATGGTCGTCCCAAAGGAAGACAACGCGTTTGCGTACAGTTGAAAAGCCAAATGCGCTGTCAACGGCATCGCACGCCGCCGGAACCACAATGAGAATAGGTATGCGCAAAGAAAACTAAGACCGAGGAGCAATGATTGCGTATCAAACAACGAATCGAGCCTGGCCTCCATCTTATTGATTATATGGGTTGAAGCGACACGGGATCCCGGCGGAGTCTCTGTGTGCGCACCGGTCTCTATGTCGCGCACATAGACACCCACTTCGTCAACATCAACAGTCTGGCTTTGCAGCAAAATGGATGCAGCCCCCCTTCGGTCTGTGAGCGACCACCCGCATTCGGTGCTTCGGGTGAAATCGATCTCTTGCTGGGAAGAGACCGTAGGATTGGATCCCTCGGCTTCTACTCTGTGTAGCAGGCAAACCTCCACCACACTGTTTGGTGTACCTGCGCCCACCGTTGCGGTGACAAAACCATGTTCATCACCGGCGACCATACGAAAGGTTTGCGTATGGTCGAATCGTGTGTCCAGGCCTACACGCAGGTTCCCAACCGGAGCCATTGGAATATTGAAGGTCTCGACAAAGCCAAGAGCCAAAACAAACATGAGTCCAAGCATGGCCCAGTGACTCTCAAATCCTGCCGCGTGTGGATTGTCGGATGCTGCCACCACACGGGCTGGATCCACAAGGGTTGCCCACAAGGTTCGAGCAATCCGCGTCAACCATCTTGAGATTGGCGAATACCACTTTGATTCTGTGGTTACGGGGCCCGTATTCATGCCGTGAATATACAACAAAAGCCATATCTAATCCCGGGCGAAACCGGAATCGACCGGCTTTTACACGCTCATGAGAAATCGTGGCGCCTCATCAACGAAACTCGGACCATGTCACACAGCTAATGCCATCTTGAACGAAAACGAGGCGGGCAAAAAACCGCTTAGGGCTCGGGACAGCCCTGCCGCCGAATGTGCCGCAGGGCTCTACGATACTCGGCATCGGAGAGAGGGTATTCATTGACGCACGTACTCCACCCCTTACACGTCGGGGTACCCACGGGAAACGGCGTACTCAACAGACCCAGGCCCAGCGCGCGATCACAGTACCGCCACGAACACTTGCTCTCCCAACTCACAGGCATAATGAACAGGACCATCAGTCCCACAGCCGACATGAGAGAGAGACCCCTGGCCCCACCACGAACGATGGTTGAACCGCGGGTCACGCCAGAAAACCGACGGTGGAGTCGGGGTCCCACCCCGGCCCCGACACCCCCAAGGACGAGGTACATCACCATCGGCCAGGCGCCACAAAAGAGCTTCAGGAGCAGGTCTGTGACCACCAGGCCCGATACAAATACGCCCGCCCAAAGGAGACGAATCTGAGCGGGCGATGTGTGGGAATCCTCCGACATCATCTACGCCTGAGCTGGCTGCACGTGGAATTAGTCACGGCGCCGTTGGTGCGGCTTGCTGAGCAGCGATTGCTCCATCCGAAGACGGTGTTGCTTCGCCTTCACTGCCGACCATATGCCCACCCCAAACGGGTAGCATCCGGCGATGGTGGCACACGCGATGTTGGTGGTTCGCCGACTCTCGCGCCAAGCGTTGAAGGCTTCGGCCGCCTCGATGTGACCGCATCGTTGGAGTTCGGTGGTGATCCGCGACTGGTTGTCCACGCCCCGCACATCCATCATTTGGCCATTGAGGGTCATCGACACCATGGTGGAATGCACGCTTGTGATCTCCCCCCAGTGGCACTCGGAGTCGCCCATTGGACCCGCACCATCCATCGGGGTCAGGGGGGCCAGAACCTGGGCAACCGGCACAGGAACCTCGGGCATTGTAAGATCCTGGACCGGTACGCTTCGGTACGCGACGGCAACCGGTTTATGGCTCTGCTGGCTGCACACCTGTTCGAGTTCTGCATCCGCGGATGCCACCACAAATCGGCCGGTTGCATCGAGCCGACCACAGCGCTGCTCGGTGATCACAGCCGTGAGCACTTCTTGAACCGCGTACATGCTGGCCTGTTCCACGTCTGTCGCAGTGTCCAACATGGCCGCGCACTCCAAACTGGGAGTCATGGCCAGCCGCTCGAGCGTGTGATGCACCGGAACGTCGAACTTGACCGTTCGAACCAAGCTGGCCGAACTCTTCACCTTCATGCCCCAGCCCACACGGACACCCGCCTGCATGTGGCTCACCACCTCCGTCGATGTGTAGGGGTCGCTACCGGGCTCAGCCTCAAAGCAATCTCGAACCATCAAGCTGTGACCGGTTCCATCGTCTTTGAAAATCCGTCCGACCTGAAACACGCCGGACAACTCCGGTGTGGTTGTCCACCCGACTTTGCCTAGCAATCCCGCCAGGGCCGGAATTTCCGCTGCACTGGCTACGGGATGCACGTCAGCAATCCGCTTGCTCTTTTTCTCCGACGCGGCCACCGCTACAGATGAGACCAACAGCCCACACAAAAGAATCATTGTTTGTCCCCACATCATTGAATCGTAGCCTGTACGAAGAGAAACGAGCAACTCAATCTGCTTGTGTGGCATTGGATACGAAAAACCCATTGGGCCGCTTCTTGCGTCGACCCATGCGAACCGAAAGAGCCACGAACCACCCAATACGAACACAGCGGAACGGGTTTTTCTTCAGGCCGATGAACCGAGAGTCAACATCACAATTCATTCCATCAAAGAGAGGTGTCTTTTGCGGTGGCCATGCATGTTTGAGTGTCCCTGCTCCCCAGAACCGCGGACGCACACACCCGCTGCACCCTTTTAGGATGCAGGTAGTCCCACAGTAGAATTGCTCGAGCGAGCGACCGCAACGAGCCGTTCAGCGGCACGCCGCGCCCCAGAGATGTTTCGTGAGGATGGGCCCAACTCAAGCTCAGCTAGCGGGCCAGAAACATACACACGCGGGTGCCACCGCAAAGACCGATCCACGATCGGAAAACCACAACCGGCGCACGGCAACGAGGCGGACTCGATTAACTGGTCGATCAGCGCACCACCGGGTCGATGCCCGGCAAACCCGGTCGCCATAAGCACGCGCTGAACCTCAAGAACTGTCCCCGTCGACAGGCGCAACATGAGCGTCGTATCCTCTCCGTCGACCCCATCGACTTCACCCTCATGCCAGCGCACTTTCTCTCGGGTGATAGCCCCCCGAAGCGCGCGCCGAATATCCGGTGAAACGGAGCCTTTATGGCGTGCATCCATGATC
>Ga0315320_10002636_pt1 | contig 14761 bp, 8 predicted proteins | sample M140m21515metaG_FD_203458 | JGI IMG/M metagenome (GOLD analysis project Ga0315320, IMG submission 203458) | Ammonia-oxidizing marine archaeal communities from Monterey Bay, California, United States - M1 40m 21515 | ecosystem: Environmental > Aquatic > Marine > Coastal | place: USA: California... | reverse complement strand
TGTCGGGTGCGAGTGCGTTCGTGCGCAGGTGTGAATCAGCGTTCATAGGGCTCGAGCGTGTTTCCGCTCATGCAGTCGTGTCGACGAGTGGTTGGGTGGCGGATGATGTCGGCTCCTACTGTGGACAGTGCGGAGCAAGCATGGTCGATCAGGGGCATTCCTGTCGTCGGTCGGTTGGTGCGAACTTTATTGCGCATGGGGCGGTGGTGAGACTTTCCAGATACGAATCGCCGATGTCCGACTGGATCAGGGCGATGAAGTATGGATCATGGCACTCCATGGCGGAGGTTCTGGGAAGCAGACTTGGTCGTAGCATTCTGGATTCCAGAGTCTTTGCCGACACCGAAGCACCATTGCTGGTTCCCGTGCCCATGCCCCTTGGGAGACGTTTCGCACGTGGGATGGATCACGCGCACATCGTGTGTCGAAGTGTTTCAAAAGAAACTGGTTTCAAAGTGGTTCAACCGCTTCGTCAGCGGCGCGGCGACGTTCAATCAGGTGCGACCTTGTCAAAACGTTCGAGAAAACGTGATCCTTTTGCACTCTCGTTGCAGGGATGGCTCTGCATGCGGCGGCTTGAGGGGCGCGCGGTGATCGTCATCGACGATGTACGCACGACAGGAAGAACACTCGGCCTGGTCTCCCGGGCGTTGAGGAGATCTGGTGCCTGCGTGGTGGGAGTCGGAGTGCTCGCGGTGGCAGATCATTCCCGTTCAATCGAGGCATGCCGACGAGGGAGCTGACCGGCATCCATGGGGAGTGCGATGCGGGACAAATGGGGAAAACCTGCCAACCATTTGAAAAGTCCAAATCACGTTTCATGGGCTCGGAGTGGAGAATGGTCGGAGTGAGGCGGCATGCTGTGGACGAATGCGGTCCCCTGAAAGACCGAGAATAATCAGCCTGAGAGGTCTGAAACAGATATTTTCAGGTGCTTTCAGTGAGCAGTACTGAAAACTCACGGAATGCCGCGTGGGAATCAGTCATCGATCAACTACGAGAGATGCCTCTGGGAGGCTGAAACCACGCATCAAAAAACTCGGATTGATACCAAGTTCTTCCCTGCTTGGGTTGACAGCACGCTCAGGCCCGCTAAAGTACCCGGCTCACCACTTGTCGCGCTTCGGCACGGCAACCAGTGGATTCTTTGACAAGTGAGTAGACGAGATCGCCGCGAGGATGTGACCGCCCCGGAGCACGACACAACGTGTTCCGACGGTGGGAAACCCAATGGGTACGTTTGTTACAGCACAACGTACCTCGGGACATCCTTGTGACGCCAATATGAAGTCAATTCAAAACAAGATTCCATTCGATGGCCTAGCCATCGTGGTGGAGGATGTCCTTTTTTTCGATGGAATTAGCCTTCCATCGACATCGATGATTTGAGATCGATGAGACCGGCTGAAGAGATACGTCTCTTTGGCTGCCAGGCCAAATCTTCGAATTTCTGGATTCCGTTTCGGCGGGGTCCATTCAAAGAAAAAAATTGAAGAGTTTGATCCTGGCTCAGATTGAACGCTGGCGGCATGGTTAAAACATGCAAGTCGAACGCGAAAGTACCTTCGGGTGCGAGTAGAGTGGCGAAAGGGCGAGGAATACGTTCCTACGTACCCCAAGGCCGGGGATAGCTCAGGGAAACCTGGGGTAATACCCGATACGGTGCTTCGGCATCAAAGGCTTGCCACCTTGGGAGCGGGGAACGTCCTATCAGGTAGTTGGTGAGGTAAAGGCTCACCAAGCCGAAGACGGGTAGCGGGTGTGAGAGCATGACCCGCCGCATCGGAACTGAGACACTGTCCGGACTCCTACGGGAGGCTGCAGTAACGAATATTCCGCAATGCGCGAAAGCGTGACGGGGCAATGCCGCGTGTGGGATGAAGCCCCTCGGGGTGTAAACCACTGTCAGGGTTTAGGAACACAATGACCAAACTCAAAGGAAGGGCCGGCTAACTCTGTGCCAGCAGCCGCGGTAATACAGAGGGCCCGAGCGTTAATCGGAATCACTGGGCTTAAAGAGTGTGTAGGCGGACATATAGGTACTTTGTGAAATCCCACGGCTCAACCGTGGAATAGCTTGGTAAACCATATGTCTTGAGGCAGGTAGGGGTGGTCGGAACGATAGGTGGAGCGGTGAAATGCGTAGATATCTATCGGAACGCCAACGGAGAAGTCAGGCCACTGGGCCTGTCCTGACGCTGAGACACGAAAGCATGGGTAGCGAACGGGATTAGATACCCCGGTAGTCCATGCCGTAAACGATGCGAACTAGATCGAGGAGGTTTGACGCCCTCTTGGTCGAAGCAAAAGTGTTAAGTTCGCCGCCTGGGGAGTACGGTCGCAAGGCTAAAACTCAAAGGAATTGACGGGGGCTCACACAAGCGGTGGAGCATGTGGCTTAATTCGAAGCAACGCGAAGAACCTTATCCAGGGTTTGACATGTATGGATTAACTCATTGAAAGATGAGCCACACCTTCGGGTGGAACATACACAGGTGCTGCATGGCTGTCGTCAGCTCGTGCTGTGAAGTGTCGGGTTAAGTCCCTCAACGAGCGCAACCCTTGTCTTTAGTTGCTAACAGGTAATGCTGAGGACTCTAGAGAGACTGCCGGTGTTAAACCGGAGGAAGGTGGGGATGACGTCAAGTCCTCATGGCCTTTATGCCCTGGGCTGCACACGTGCTACAATGGTAGGTACAAAACGAAGCAAGACCGCGAGGTGGAGCAAATCGCTAAAACCTGCCCCAGTTCGGATTGGAGGCTGCAATTCGCCTCCATGAAGTTGGAATCGCTAGTAATCGTGGATCAGCTACGCCACGGTGAATACGTTCCTGAGCCTTGTACACACCGCCCGTCAAGTCATGGAAGCTGGCAGCGCCCGAAGTCGCCCCGATTCAGGGGTGCCCACGGTGAGGCTGGTGACTGGGACTAAGTCGTAACAAGGTAGCCGTAGGGGAACCTGCGGCTGGATCACCTCCTTTCTAAGGGATTACTTAGACGGGAATTCAGAGCAATCTGATTCCCGAATTCGTCAACACACCTCGTTCGATCGTGCTTCGGCACGAACGAGGATCTGCATGGTGACATGCAGGTACGGTTGATCTCGTCATACTCAATTCAGCGGTCGTCCTTCGGGGCGGCCGCTGTTCTTTTTTGGGCCCTCTCGCTCACTCTGAAAAGTCGGTTTTGGTGCCGCTAAGTCCGGTCATTGCCAAAAACCCACTTTTTTCTTCTGAATGATCAAACCCTGGCTGCTTCCACGACGAACAGTGGGCTGGTTCTTCAGTGAACCCTTTCAGGGGCCTGTTGAAAGGACAAGAGATGAGTCTCAACTCCACGCACCCATCGGTGCCATGTCGTCTCGTCGCTGGTGCCTTGCTCTTCGGTACCGGATCATTCGTGAACGCTTCCTCTGCACAAGGCTCGGAGGTGGTGGTTCGTTTTCTGGAGGATTCCGCCTGGGATGGTGGGTACTCAGGGCGCATTCGAATCGAAAACACCGGGGCAACGGTTCAAGGTGGGTGGGAGCTTTCCTATCTGGATGGGCCTGTGATCAGCTCCTTGTGGAATGCCGAATGGACCTCCGTCGACGGACGGACGATCCTCGAGGATCTTGGTTGGAACAGCACGATCGAAACCGACGCCTTCATCGAAATAGGATTTCAGGGGGTCGGCTCTCTTCTTGAGAACGTCGGTGACGCCCGATTCAACGGCATGCCTGTCGCCATCACATACGAAGCGGCAGGTGGTGACCAAGGCGGGGGTGGCAATACCCCACCCGACCCCGACTTCAATCTGGATGGTCGCATCGATGGTGCTGATCTGTCCCAACTTCTTTCGAATTGGGGTTCCGCTTCGACCATCTTCGATCTTGATCGAAGTGGGCTCGTCGACGGTGGTGATCTGACGATTCTCCTGAGCGCATGGTCAGCTGGTGGCGATTCCGGTGGCGGCGGGGATGGAGATGACGGTGACGGTGACGGTGACGGTGACGGTGGTCCCGGTATCGATCAGAAAGTCGTCGGGTACTACATCGAATGGGGCATTTATGGTCGGGACTACCAGCCATCCGACATGCCTCTCGAGAAGCTGACCCATGTCAATTACGCATTTGCCGACATCGGTGCCGACGGTCGAATCAAGATCGGTGATCCGTATGCTGCCATCGAGAAGCTGTACCCCGGTGACAGCTGGGATCAACCCTATGCCGGTACGTACAACCAGCTCAATAATGTTCTTCGTGCAAAGCATCCACACATCAGGACATTGATCTCCGTGGGTGGATGGACCTGGAGTGGCCGGTTTTCGGATGTGGCTCTGACGGAATCAAGCCGGGGCCTGTTCGCCGAAAGCTGTGTCGAATTCATCAGGAGCTACAACTTCGACGGTGTCGACATCGACTGGGAGTACCCGGTCGAAGGTGGGCTGTCCTCGAACACGAAACGACCTGAAGACGGCGTCAATTACACTCTCCTCCTTGAAGAACTTCGCAGACAGCTGGACATCGCCGCCGATGAGGACGGACGTCCCTACCTTCTGACGATCGCCTCTCCCGCAGGCTGGGACAAGGTCCGCCATCTTGAGATCGATCGGCTTTCCGAAGTTCTTGACTTCATCAACATCATGACCTACGACCTTCGTGGCGCATGGGATCTGACCACGACCGCACACCATGCGAGCATGTTCGAGAATCCCGCGGATCCCTCCGACGCCAACAGTGTGGCTGCGAAGTACAACGTGTCCTGGGTCGTCGATGAATTCCTCGCCCAGGGTGCGAGCCCCGAAAAGATCGTGCTCGGCATTCCCTTTTATGGCCGTGCGTGGGGCGGCGTCTCCGATCCACTCGGCAACGGTGGACTGTATCAGCCGGGCTCTCTGGTACCACCCGGGACCTGGGATGACTGGTCCAGCGGTGCCACGGGAGTCAACGACTTCTTCGAGATCGAGGACATGATCTCTTCGGGAGCCTATACCCGTTACTGGGATGACATCGCGAAGGTTCCCTACCTGTATTCACCCTCTATGCACCAGGGGCACTTCATCTCCTACGAGGACGCTGAGTCTCTCACCTACAAGATCGACTACTTGCTCGAACTCGAATTGGGAGGCGTCATGTTCTGGGAGGTCACCGCCGATCGAAACGACACCTTGCTCGATGTCATCATCGAAAACCTGGAACCTGTCGTGCCTTGATGAGCGTTCGGTGGCGTGTCATGAGAAATGGGCGTCCATCCCCGGATGGACGCCCATGTTTTTTCATGAAAGGAGATATCGTCTGTCTGGGGTGACGTGGCGAAGGCCGATCACACCGGTTCAATCGCCGATCAGGATTTCCGATGAGAACATGCCGGTCGGATCTCCACGTTCCTCGAGTGTTCGATGCAGCGTGGCGATCGTTCTCGCCGGTCGTCCTTGGTAGAGTTCCTCACCGTCTCGAACCACTCGTATGGAACGATCCAGGTCGCAGAGTTCGTCATCGAGTCTGATCCTTACCGCTCCTGAGTCGCCGTTCAGTTCGACGGTCTGCCCCATGATCCACTGGTTCCACAGTCTCGCGGTGATCGTCTTGCCGCGTTTCGGTTCATCGACCGCAATCCAGTAGAAGCGATCGTGGGTCACATCATCCTGTCTCCACAGGACGTAGTCGGGACGAAGATCGCGGGTTCGTTTCGCCATCCAGGGGACGGCGACCGCATCCTCACGTTCCATCCAGTGTCCCTTGCCTTCGTGTATCTCGACCCAGTGGTCGTAACCCTGCGGGTCATCGGCGCGAAGTTCGGCCAGACGTTTCTTCCACTGCGCCGCCACTTCGTTTCGCTTGAAGGGCGTGTCGTTCTCGCCCATGTGGAGTGTGAACGCGGTGTTTCGAAGTGATTCGGGGCGAGCATCGTTCGGGTGTCCGGCCATCATCGCCGTGGCCGCCCAGCGGTCGGCCATCCTCGGAGCGAGCTGGTACACACCGTCTCCACCGGCGCTGTATCCCATGAGGTAGACCTTGTTCGGATCGACATCCTCGAAGACGATCAGGTTCTCGATCAGACGATCGAACATCGGATCGATGTGCCCCTGATGCCAGAGATTCCAGGTGTTCGTCGGCGCACGCGGGGCGAGGTAGACGCCCTCATCCGGTTGATAGAGTCGTTTCTGATTGTTCCACTGCTGCGTGTTCAGCGCCTCCGGCGCGCCGCCACCACCATGCATCGAGATCCAGAGACTTCGCCCATCCTTCGGCTTTGATCCGTAGGTCGTGTACCAGAAGGGCATGGTGTGCCCGTCGATCGTGATGGCCAGATCCTTCATCTCCTGGCGTCGTTCAGCTCGGATCGTCTTTCGATGCGCGTCCCAGAGCATGCGACGCGCCTTCTGGTCATCCGATCGAGTCAGTGGGACCGTGGCGAACGCCTGGTCCATGAGTTCGCCCTTTTCTCCGCGAGCGAGCCACCGTCGAAGTCCGTCGATGGCGGCCGCGGAGGCTTCGGAGGATCCGGAGTCCTGGGAATCCACATCCTGCTTGAACGTCGCGGTCGGAACCATGATCGTCAGCAGCTGTTCGTCCTCCGTGACCTCGGTCATCATCCGAGCATCCTCGGTACCCCACGTGATCGTGCTTCCGATGGGAACGATCAGTTCGACGTGGTCGTTTGCATCGAAGCCCTCGTCCCGGCTTCGCATGACATGGCTCTCACCCTCGTCCGTGCCGGCGGTGAACTCACGAGCGATTCGTCGTCCGTATTCGTCGAGGATGCGGAATCTCACCCTGCACGAACCCTCCGGAAGTTCATCGACCGACATGGTGTAACGATCGGTGACGTCGACGGCGTTGATGCTTCGATCCTCGGGACGCCAGACCATGGGAAAGTGAATCGGGGTCTTTCTCCATGTCACCGAGTAGATCGCCTTGCGTGGATCCTCTCGAGTCGCCTTGGCGGCCCGCCCGGTGAACCATGCCTTGTTCAGTTCGTCTCCGGTCGGTTCCGCCGCACCTGTGAAATGCCAGCCGTCATCCCAGATCTCGGCCCAGGAATGATTTCCGCTTTCGTCCGACCACAGCGCCGTTCCTGTGAATCGAGCTGGGATGCCGACCGACCGGCAGGCATCGACCAGAAGAATGGTCAGTCCCGTGCAGGAGGCCAGGCCGGACTCCATCGATTCCGACGGACACTGGTCGGGCTTTCTGCGTCCGGTCGAATATTTCACGCCCACCAGTGGAAACAACTTCCGGTTCAACGTGGTCGCCGCCTCAGAAATGTTGTCGCAGTCCACGATGAGTGACTGGATCTTGTCGCGCAGGTCGGTCCGCCATCGTTCTCTTTTTTCGTTCACGCATGCATAGGGGAGTATGGCATCTCTGTAGAGTGCTTCATCCACCTGATCGTGCCAGGGTGCGTTCATCCATGACTCGCGTGCCAGTCGGATGTTCTCGAGCAGGAATTCTGAGTCGAGGGTTCTGAGGTCTCCCTCAGGCATGTGTCCGAGCATCCAGATGAGATCGGCGCGATGGGCCTCATCGACCGTTTCCAGTGCGCGTTCGATCTCGACTCTGTTTTCGCCCGCTTGATTCAGGAGTGTCGCATCGATCTGGGCGGGTGCGACCGTGGCCGTGAACGCCGTCGTGAGTGACGAGAGAACGAAGAGCTTGAGTGGATGCATTGAAGGGGTCTCCGTGGTTCATGACGCGTGCATGCGATGATTCCCGAGCCGGGCGTACCGATGATAACGCTCACGCCTGATTGAACCACTCTTGGCGTCGATCAAGGCGAGGGTGTGATGGAGATGCCGGTGACGACGTTCTTGAAGCCAGACATCAGCGTCCTCGACAGGGCCTTGTCATCGATGACCAATGTGTCTCCATCGAGTGTCACGGATTCGGAGAGAACCCTGATGGTGACGGATTTTCGCCCGTTCTCCACCGTCCACACCTGGGAACGACCGGCGCGCGCATCGAACACGCCTTCGTTCGTGCGGAGGATGATTGGCGCTCCCGCCGTGATCGTGAACGGTTCGATCCCTTCGACCCCGAAGACATCGACCATGGACGCCGTGAAGGTGGCCCGGGCTTCCGATCCGTCCTGAATCACATCGATGGTCGCCAGAGTCGGTGATGTGATGATCCGATCGAATCGTGCGATCCGGACGATCGGGTCGGAGCCGTCCTTCGGTCGATAGGTGACCTTGCATTCGAGTGTCCTGCCCACATCGGATCGGGTGATGCGGTGAACCGGATTCTTCGATGCTGACCCGATCGGCTCGCCGTTTCTCATCCACTGGTACTCGATGGAATCGATTTCTCCCGCCATTCGATCGACCACATAGAGGGTCGAACCGATCGCCGCGTCCTTACGATCTGATCGAACTTCGATCGCGTCTTCGACATGCAGTGGCACGATGCCGGTCTGCAGCGTCGAGAGAAGATCCGTCAGGAGGTATTCATTCCATGTCCGTGACATGGTCTTCAGGAAGATGTCGATCGTCGCATCGCTCTGGCGTTGTGAAAATGGGATGTTGTCGTAGTAGCGCCGTGCCGACTCGTAGTTCCTCGTGTTCGGCTGTCCGTGCAGTCTGGCCAGTTCTTTGAAGAGCGTCCCGGACTGTCGGTCGAGGCTGATCCATTGGTTCCAGCCATCGATCTGATCTGGGTCGAAGTACTTCCGCGCCTCAGCGTTCAACTCGTCGTAGCTCCTGATGTTCAATTTCAGATAGCTGAAGATGAGCGCATCGAGACCGTTCCATACGACGGCTCCGTCCGCATCGCCGTTGGCGATCCAACGGCAGGTGCGCTTCAGCCATGAACTCCTGTCCTTCCAGTACATCTGGTAGTCGCCATTCGACACGCCTTCGTGCTGGAGATTCCTGTTCCCATGGGTGAACGAACCGACTATGCCATGGACGGGCCTGGTCGAATTGTCCTTCAGAAGTCGAAAGGTCTCCACGAGGTAGCTCTCGTTCTTGCTGGGTGGGAATCCTCCCCGGTCATCCCAGTCGAGCGGGCCGTAGGCGTCGTAACATGCAACCGTGTGAAAGTCGGGGGCCTCCAGGAGAGGTCCCATCGCCTCGGCGTAGTTCTTGCGGATCGTCTGCAGAACCGAGTCGGAGACGTCATGAAGGTAGTACTTCTGTGCCATCGTTCCATCGGGATTCTTCACCACTGGTGCCGAGCGGTCCTTGCTCAGTCCTATGGTTCGCGCCGGACTTCCGCCACCATAGACCGTGAAGAACGAGTTCGGAAACCGTGCTTGAAGGGTTCGAAGCGTCTCCACCACCTGATTTCTGTATGCCGTCCATGCCATGCGGAATCTTGGAGATGAGGCGTCCGACCAGTAGGTGAGTCCCATCTCCCTTACCGCAGTGGCGCCATGCTCCCAGTCGATGAGAAACGAGTACCCGCTCAGGTCCCCGGGAAGCGTCCCTGCCTTCTGGAGGGATTCGATCCTGGTGACGTGCGATTGCGGTCTCATTCGAGGAAGGGGGTCGGTGCCGTTCCATTGGTGGACATCGAAGTCTCGCCAGGACACGAGCCTGTCGTCAGCCTCTGGAAACGCATCCGGGTAGATCGTCCAGAGCCGGTTGTTCTTCGGGAGTTTCGCGATCGCCTCGAACATTTCATTGTTGGGATACGGGTTCGGATCGTTCGTCACCCCGTAATACGCAGGTCTCGGATCGTTCCGTCCCGTCTTTGTCAGATTGAACAGCACGATGCCCGGTTCATCTACAGAGTCCGGTGTCCGTGGTGTGTCGAGAGTTTCAGTCGTCTTCGGAGCAGGCTCCTTCGAGTCCTCAGTCGGGTTCACGGCCACATCACCACATGCCACCCCACAGAGGAGGTGGCATGCGATGAACGAGCGGAGCAGTGCTGATCTGATCACGAATCTTCGATCTTTCCGAGTCAGTCGGTGAAACCTTCGGTTCGTCCAGTGCCGTTGGCTGCGAAGGGATGGAACTGACCGATGTGGTTGCCCCACATGGTGGCGCCGCCGCCCCAGCCGCCGCCATTGAATCCAGCCGGAACGCCGGTGCCGCCGCCACCGTAGTAATGGTGATGAACCACGGTCCCATTGTTGTTGCGGCCATTGGGTCCGACGCCGACGCCACGGGCGACTCCGCCGTATTGGATGCCGCCACGGGCGTTGGGGTTTTCATTGTCAGGCGTCACGAACTGGCCTTTCGAGTATCCGCTGGGCGCAGCCGATCCCCCGTAGGTGTAGTGGACATGATGCACCACGTGGTGCACCACGTTCGGTCCGTAGTGCATGGTGCCGGTTGCAGGGTCGTAGAGCACGCCGGGAGGATTGTCGTAGCCGACTCCGGGAGGCATCGCACCCTGCTGCGTCGCAGGGTCAGGTTTTCCAGCCACTTCCGTGTTGCTTCCGATCTGCTGGCTTCGCTCCTGTTCGACCATGGCCTCGGCCTGCTCTCTGGTCATCTTCACCTGTTTGCTCTGTCCGGGCTGAAGCTGTCCCTCATCCTGGCCTCGAATGACTCCCGGGCTCACGTTTCGCTGTCCGCTGGTGTGGCATGCCGTCAGTGGCAGAAGCACAAGGAGTGTTCCTGTGATCGTGAGAAAGGTCTGATTCATGGAGGTGTCCCTCTTTCGCCTTGAGCCTTCAAGGCCATTGGATTTGATGCGTGTGTTTCGGCTGGATGCCTGATTCTCTTTCTCCACTATAAACGGCCAACACCGAATTCCATAGGATGTAGGTGCCAGAGATCATCCTCACGGAGAACCAACAATGACTGACGACCGCTCTCAGACGTCCGTGCCCATGGCGGGCACGCCAGGCGATGTTTCAGAAATCGACTCGCTTTCGATCAACACCATTCGGACCCTCTCCATGGATGCCGTTCAAGCGGCCAATTCCGGCCATCCCGGAACCCCGATGGCGCTTGCTCCCGTGGCCTACACCTTGTGGCAGGATCATCTCCGATTCGATCCCGCTGATCCGCTCTGGCCGAACCGTGATCGCTTCGTTCTGAGCAATGGTCATGCCTCCATGCTGTTGTACTCCCTTCTTTTTCTCAGCGAGGTCGAGGCGGTCAACACGAAATACGAGACGACCGGGCGACCCTCGATCACTCTGGATGACATCCGATCGTTCAGGCAGTTCGGAAGCCGTTGTCCCGGTCACCCCGAGTACCGCTGGACCTCCGGTGTCGAAACGACCACCGGACCACTCGGGCAGGGCATCTCGACCAGCGTGGGCATGGCGGCATCGGCTCGATGGATGGGCACGCATTTCAATCGTGATGGCTTCGAGATGTTCGACTTCGACGTGTACGCGATCTGCGGGGATGGCTGCCTCATGGAGGGCATCAGCAGTGAATCCGCATCACTTGCCGGGCATCTCAAGCTCTCCAATCTCTGTTGGATCTACGACAACAACCACATCACCATCGAAGGCCACACGGAGCTGGCTTTCACGGACGACGTCGCCACCCGTTTTCTCGGGTACGGATGGAACGTCACCCGAGTCGCTGACGCCAACGATCTTGATTCCCTCAATCGTGCGATGGAGGTCTTCAAGTCGACCGACGACCGGCCGACGTTGATCATCGTCGACAGCGACATCGGCTGGGGGGCCCCCCACAAGCAGGGAACCAGTGCCGCCCATGGCGAGGCACTCGGAGTGGAGGAGATCGCGCTCACCAAGAAGTTCTACAACTGGCCTTCGGAGGAACCGTTCTTCGTTCCCGACGGCGTGAAGGAACGCTTCCGTGAGAAGATCGGCACCCGTGGAGCCGGACTTCGTGCGCAGTGGCTCGAGCTTTACGAACGCTACGCCGCGGAGCATCCCGAGCTGGCAGGGCAGTTGCATGCCATGCAGCATCGCGAGCTTCCCGAAAACTGGGATTCCGGTCTGAAGGAGTTCCCCGCTGACGAGAAGGGGATGGCCTCCCGCGTCTCGAGTGGAAAGGTTCTCAATGCGGTCGCCGAGCATGTCCCCTGGATGGTCGGTGGCGCCGCGGATCTCTCGCCTTCCACCAAGACCCGCCTCGAATTCGATGGTGCGGGTGATTTTCAGTCACCCGCATGGGATGGGAGTTACGGCGGAAACAACATGCACTTCGGCATTCGTGAGCATGGAATGGCCGCCTTCTGCAACGGCATGTCGACCTGCAAGATCAGGCCGTTCGGTTCGACCTTCTTCATCTTCAGCGACTATGCCCGTGGCTCCATCAGACTGAGCGCCCTCATGGAACTTCCGGTCATCTACATCTTCACTCACGATTCGATCGGTCTCGGCGAGGACGGACCGACACACCAGCCCATCGAGCAGCTGGCCTCGCTTCGAGCCATGCCCGGACTCCTCGCCATGCGACCATGTGATGCCAACGAGGTTCTCGAATGCTGGCGGGTCGTGATGCCCATGAGGCACGAGCCTGTGGCGTTCGCCCTCTCACGACAGAATCTGCCCACCCTCGACCGAACCCGTTACGCGCCGGCTTCCGGATGTGCGAACGGTGCCTATGTCATCGCTGACTGCGATGGAACGCCTGAAGTCATCCTGATGGGCACCGGCAGCGAGGTCCACCTGTGTCTCGAGGCGCACGAGCGTCTCATCGCCGACGGGATCGCCTCACGAGTCGTCAGCATGCCGTGCTGGGAGCTGTTCGAACGCCAGAGTCCCGAGTATCGTGAAAGCGTTCTTCCCGATGGAGTCGATGCGCGTGTCGCCGTCGAACAGGCGTCCACTTTCGGTTGGGAACGGTACACGGGGCGTGATGGCGCGGTCGTCGGCATGACGACCTTCGGTGCTTCCGCACCGATCGCGGCATTGCAGGAGGACTTCGGATTCGAACCGGAACACGTCGTGGCATCCGCCATGGCACAGATTGAAAGGGTGCGTGGACAATGAAAATCGTGATGGGATCGGATCATGCCGGGTTCGAACTGAAGAATGAACTGAAGGCGCTCGTCGTCTCTCTCGGACATGACGTTCATGACGTGGGCGCCCTGGAGTACGACGCACTCGATGACTATCCCGATTTCGCCGAGAAGTTGGCACTCGAGATCATCGAGGGGCGTGCCGAACGTGGAATCCTTCTCTGCGGCAGTGGGGTGGGTGCCAGCATCGCCGCCAACAAGTTTCCTGGAATACATGCCGCGAACTGCGAGGATTACTACTCCGCGCACCAGGGCGTCGAGCATGACCAGATGAACGTGCTGGTGATGGGGGGGCGCATCATCGGCGGTTCCGTCGCGTCCGACATGGTTCGGGCGTATCTCTCGGCCGAGTTCTGCGCCGAAGAGCGTCATCTCAGGCGCACCGCCAAGGTCAAGGCGATCGAGGATCGTTACATGGGTTCGAACCGGGATCTCTGATCGGTCTGAGGGCGGATCACGTGCATTCGGATCTTTCCGCGAACATCCGAACACGCCGTACGTACCGTCGGCAGATGCTCACCTGGGTCCAATCACATTCCACTTTGCTCCTGACCGGTCTCGGTGTCCTGGGTGTGGTCACTTTCGCAGTGTCTTTGATCACCTTGCCGATCATCGTCGCCAGGCTTCCGGTGGATCATTTCGTCTCTCCTCGGAAGCGTTCGCTCCCCTGGCGGGGCGAACATCCACTCCGCAGCACCCTGCTGGTGGTCCTTCGAAATCTTCTGGGCATGTTTCTGGTGTTTGGCGGTCTGATGATGCTGGTGCTTCCCGGGCAGGGTGTGCTGACGATCGTGATCGGGCTGTTCATGATCGACGCCCCGAAAAAACGGGCGTTCCAGGCCTGGTTGTTGGCCTGGAAGCCCGTCAATCGTGGGGTCAACTGGTTGCGCCGCAAGGCGCACCAGCCTGAATTCATGCTGAGTGCGTGAGAAGTCTCGACCTCCCTGGTGTCAGCATTTCTCCGTTCATTCCGTTTCGAGCAATTCCACATCGAAGATCAGCGTCGCGCGCGGGGGGATGGTGCGACCGTTGCCGTTCGGTCCGTAGCCCAGATCGAAGGGAATGATCAGCTTGCGCTTTCCGCCGACCTTCATCGATCCCACGCCTTCGGTCCAGCCCTTGATCACCCGGTTGAGTGGGAAGCTGGTGGGCTCGCCGCGATCGACCGAGCTGTCGAACTTGGTCCCGTCGACGAGCCATCCGGTGTAGTGGACGCTGACGTTGGCGTTACTGCTTGATGGTGCAGCGCCGGTTCCTTCGACCATGTCGATGTACCTGAGTCCCGAGTCGGTGGTCTTCATCGGCTTGTCGCTCGAATCTCCGGGAAGGCCGGATGACGCGTTGTTCGTGATCACCTTTCCGGTGACAGCATCGATCTTCAACTCGTGCTTCATGTTGTTTCCGAAGATCGTGACCATGATCGCGGGCGGATCCGACATGAGGTCGAGCGTGGCATCCGAGCATCGTCCCGGAGTGGTTTCAACCGCGGTCTTGATCGCATCCGTGAGAGTCACGTTCGGCGCGGTGACCTCGCCGGTTTTTCCGTCGACCAGAACTCGCATGGGCATGCCGGCCTTGTCGACGAAGATCTCGAAACGCACGTCGGCTCCCATCGTGAGGGCCTTGGCGCGGATGACCGTCGCTTCACCGTTGTCCGAAGCCTTCATGATCGCATCCATCATGGTGAGACTCGAGGTTTCCAGCTTGGCCTGCTCCTGAGCGGGAGGGGCCGGGAGCTTTGAATAATCAGTGTTCTGTGCTTGTGTCATCGTCGTGATTCCTGCGGCCGCCAGAAGGGCGACAAGTGCCATTTTTCGTGTCTTCATGATCAACATCCTTCGTTCGATGGGATTGGTACGGACCGATAGGATAGACTCGCCA
>Ga0315320_10002635_pt1 | contig 14762 bp, 23 predicted proteins | sample M140m21515metaG_FD_203458 | JGI IMG/M metagenome (GOLD analysis project Ga0315320, IMG submission 203458) | Ammonia-oxidizing marine archaeal communities from Monterey Bay, California, United States - M1 40m 21515 | ecosystem: Environmental > Aquatic > Marine > Coastal | place: USA: California... | reverse complement strand
CCACAAGCCGCGATCCCCGCCACGTCCGCGTCCGATCGAATCGCGATCGACGACGACCGACGCGGGGCGTCGTTCAGTTCGATTCGTGATGGGATGGGTCGGATCATGATGAGGTCTGGGTGGAGTTGGAGCGGTCAGGTTCGGGCGTCCCGCGAGCGGGACTGGATTTCGGGATCAGCCGCGGCGACCGCGGATCTTCGAGCCACCCTTGCCGTCACCGGAAAGGAAGCCCGCGTAGTTCCGCATGAGGAGATTCGCCTCGATGCGCTGGATGATGTCGAGGCCGACGCTGACCACGATGAGCAGTCCGGTGCCGCCGAGGAAGCTGGCGACGAAGAACGGGATCTGCAGTCGTTCCGCGATCATGGTCGGGATGATCGCGATGATCGCGAGGAACCCGGCCCCGACGTAGGTGATCCGTTCCATCACCGTCTCGAGGTACTCGGCGGTCCGAGGTCCGGGACGGATGCCGGGAATGAACGAGCCGTACTGCTTCAGCTGCTTGCTCATGTCGTCCGGGGAGAACTGGACCGTGGTCCAGAAGTAACTGAAGAAGTAGATCAGGATGATCTCGAAGATCACGTACGGATACGCCCCGATCTGGAAGTTGTCCGCGAGGAATCCCGTGGTCGCCATCCACCAGTCGGCACCGCCGCCCTGCGACGCCCGGGTGTTGAGCCAGCCGAAGATGGAGGACGGGAAGATCATCAGCGAGCTGGCGAAGATGATCGGCATCACGCCCGCGTGGTTGATTCGCAGCGGAAGATAGTGACGCTGCCCGCCGACGACCTTGCGGCCGTCCCGGGTGTGCTTCGCCTGCTGGATCGGTATCCGCCGCTGCGCGACGGTGATCAGGATCGCCCCTGCCGTGACCAATACGAACGACGAGGCGAGGAAGATGACCTCGAGGAGTCCGATGCCTCCCGCGTCGTTCTGCTGGCTGGGGTCGAACTCGGAGATGATCCAGCTGATCGCTTCCGGAAGCCGGGCCAGGATGCCCGCGGTCAGGATCACCGAGACGCCGTTTCCGATGCCGTACTTGTCGATCTGCTCGCCCAGCCACATCAGGAAGATGCTGCCTGCCGTGAGTCCGACGATGCCGGAGGCGAAGAAGATCATGCTCGCGCCACCCGCGAGGAACTGCGGCTGCACGAGGTTGTTGGTCCGGAGATACGAGAGCCACATGACGGCCTGCACGATGCAGAGCCCGACGGTCGCGTATCGCGTCCATTCCTGGATCTTCTGCTGGCCGCTGGCGCCTTCCTTCTTCAGTTCCTGCAGACCCGGGAGCACCGAGTTCAGGAGCTGGAAGATGATCGACGCCGTGATGTACGGCATGATGCCGAGGCCGAAGATCGTCGACTGGCTCAGCGAGCCGCCGGAGAAGATCGAGGCGAACTGGGCGATCCGGCCGAAACCGGACTCGTCCTGGGTCGCCTTGGCCGCCGACTCCGCCAGCTGCGTCTGGTCGACGCCGATGAGCGGCACCCAGAATCCGATCCGATAGATGACCAGCATGCCCAGGGTGAAGAGCACCTTGTTGCGCAGGTCGGGGATTCGGAAGATGTTCAGGAACGCGTTGAGCATCGGTGGTCCGGAGTCGATTCGGTCGAAAGGATCAGCACTCGACCGCGGTTCCACCCGCGGCCTCGATCTTCTGCTTCGCGGAGGCGGAGAACTTCGCCGCCTTGACGTCGAGCTTCTTGCTCAGGTCGCCCTCGCCGAGGACCTTCAGGCCCAGGGCGGTGTTGCGGACCACGCCACGCTTCGCGAGGAGCGCGACGTCGACGGTCTCGCCGGCCTCGCAGAGCTCTTCGAGCGCCTTCACGTTGATCACGTGATAGTGGGTTCGGAAGCGGGCGTTGGAGAAGCCTCGCTTGGGGAACCGCTGGTAGAACTGCTTGCCACCCGCGTCGTAGCCGGCACGGCGTGAATAGCCTGAACGGCTCTTCATGCCCTTGTGGCCTCGACCGGAGGTCTTACCGGTGCCGCTGGAGTCGCCGCGACCGATACGCTTTCGCTGCTTGTGCCGCCCAACCTTGGCGGTGATGTCGTGAATCATCATGGCTCGGGTGCTCCCTGCCGGATCGAACGGACGCATGGTCCGAACGATCAGTGTGTCGAAAGAATCAGCCGGTGGACTCGCCACCACCCTCGGTGGGCTTCGGTGCCGCTGCGGCCGGTGCTTCGGCCGCCGGTGCCGCCGCGGCCGGAGCCGCTGCGGGTGCGCCGCCGCCGGAACCACCCCGGCCACCACCACCACCGCCGCCGCCTCGGCGACCGCCGCCGCCACCACCACCGCGACGACCGCCGCGACGGCGATCCTCACCAACGGTGTTGACGGGCGCCTTCGCCCGTTCGGAGGAGGCTTCCTGCGGCATGAAGGCCATGCCGCGTCGAACGGATTCCTCGACTTCGGTCTCGCCGATCTCGACGCCGCGAAGCGCCTCCACCGTCGACCGGAGTCGAAGCTGTGACAAGGCGTCGAGGGTGGCCTTCACGAGGTTCTTCGGGTTCGTCGACCCGTAGCACTTGGTGAGGCAGTCCTGGATGCCGAGCATCTCGAGGATGGCGCGGACGCTCGCTCCGGCGATGACGCCGGTACCGGGCGATGCCGGCACGAGTCGGACGCGACAGGCACCGAATCGGCCTTCCACGAGGTGGGGAACGGTCCGGTCCTGGAGCGGATAGGCGTTGAGCTTCCGCTTGCCTTCCTTCTGGGCCTTCTCGATCGCGTTCGGCACCTGGCCCGCCTTCGCGAAACCGATGCCGACCCGGCCCTGACGGTCGCCGACGACCACGAGGGCCGAGAAGCTGAACCGTCGGCCGCCCTTCACGGTTGCCGCCGTCCGGTAGATGCCGACCGTGGTCGACTCGAGGGATCCATTGTCGTCGAGTGCTTCAGCCATTTGCTGCTTCCTCACGGATCGAACCGTGACTGGAACCTGTTCCTTCGATCAGAACTTGAGACCGCCCTCCCGGGCGGCATCCGCGAACGCCTTGACCCGGCCGTGGTACCGGAAGCCGTTGCGGTCGAAGACCACTTGTGAGATGCCGGCGTCCTTCGCCTTGGAGGCGAGCAGGGCTCCGACCTTGGACGCGGCGTCGACGTTGCCGCCGCCCGCGTCGGCACCCTTGTCCCGCGAGCTCGCGGCGACGAGGGTTCGACCGGTCAGATCGTCGATGACCTGGCCGTACATGTGCTTGGCCGAGCGGAAGATCGAGAGCCGCGGTCGGTCGGGCATGCCCATGACCTTCTTGCGGATCCCCGTCTTGCGACGGCTTCGGCAGACGCTCTTGTGCTTGTTCTTGTCCATCGTGGAATCCTCTGACCCGCGGCCGTTCGCCGGGGTCGATCACCTGTGTCAGTTGCCGAACGCCTTGCCCTGCTTGCGAGTGATCTCCTCACCCGCGTATCGAATCCCCTTGCCGTTGTACGGCTCGGGCTTCCGCTGCATCCGGACGGAGGAGGCGAAGTTGCCCACCGCCTGCTTGTCCGGACCGTTGATCGTGATGTTCTGACCCTTGGCCTCGACGTTCACGCCGGTCGGGATCTTCATCTCGATGACGTTGGCGAAGCCGATGCTGAGGGCGAGATTCTGCCCCTTCACCTGGGCCTGCCAGCCGACGCCGACGATGTCGAGCTTCTTCTCGTAGCCCTTGGTGACGCCTTCGATCATGTTGGCGATCAGCGACCGGGTCAGTCCCCAGTAGGCCTTGATCTGCTTGTCGGTCTTGCGACCTTCGTCGACCGTCACGCGGACCGCCTTGGCGTCCGCGTCGTGGGCGACTTCGACCTCGGGACGATGCGTGATCACGAGGGTGCCCTTGGGGCCCTTCACGGTCACGTTGCGATTCCCGTCGATCGAAACCTCGACGCCTGCGGGAACTGGGATGGCCTTCTTACCTACGAGAGACATGGTCTGGTCCCTTTCGGGTGGATGCCCGAATTCGGTGAATGCTCAGATCGACGTACCGGCGGTCAGACGACCGTGGCGACGATCTCTCCTCCGACCTTCTCGGCTCTGCACCGACGGTCGCTCATCACGCCACTACTGGTCGACACGATGCAGATGCCGAGGCCCTGCAGCGGTCGGGGAAGGTCGTTCACGCCGCGGTACACGCGACGTCCGCACTTGCTCTCGCGATCGATGCGGTTGATGACCTGCTCTCCTCGGGGGCCGTACTTCAGCTTCACGCGGATGAGGCCCTGACGGCCGTCCTCCACGAGCTCGAAGCCCTCGATGTAGCCCTCCTCCTGGAGGACGGCCACCACGCCGCGGTTGAGCTTGTTGCTCACCGCGTGGACGGTCTTGTCACGATTGCGGACCGCGTTTCGGATCCGAGTGAGCAAATCGGCGGTGAGATCGTTGATCGCCATCGCGTCTCCTGGACTGCGCCCTGGGGGCGTCTTCAGCGAGCCCTGTGGCTCGAGGACTGGGTCGGGTTCACCAACTGGCCTTACGCATTCCGGGGATCATTCCCTGGAGTGCGAGTTCACGAAGCATGATCCGGCTGATGCGGAACTTGCGGTACACACCCCGCTTGCGACCGGTGATCTCGCACCGGACCTGCTTGCGAGTCGAGAACTTCGGTTCCCGCTTCATCTTTGCGAAGGTTCGTTTACTGGCCATTCGTACGTTCCTGACGTTGAGTGGTCTTCCAGATGCCGCGACGAGCGACACCGGTCGATTGGTTCAAGGGGATCAACGGCGGCGGCCGCCGTCACCCTCCTTCTCGAAGGGGAACCCGAGTTCCGCGAGCATGAACCGGCTCATCGCCGGGTTGCTTCGCTCGAACACGAGGTTGATGTTCATGCCGTGGGTCTGGTTGATGTTCGCCATGTTGATCTCGGGCCAGACCGCCTGCTCGGTGAGACCGAACGAGTAGCTGCCGCCCGGATCGAACGACGTGGCCTTGACCCCGCGGAAGTCCTTGATACGGGGCATCGCGAGATTCACGAGCCGATCGAGGAAGCTCCACATCCGCTCGCGGCGGACCGTCACCATGAAGGCCGAGGGGGCGCCTTCGCGAACCTTGAAGTTCGAGACCGAGACCTTCGCCTTGACCATGACCGGACGCTGCCCGGTGATGGTGGTCAGGGTGCCGATGACGGCGTCCCGGTAGTCGGGCTTCAGCTTCTGGTTCTCGAGCTGCTTGCCGACCCCGACGTTGACGATGATCTTCGACAGCTTCGGAAGCTGATGAGGATTCTTCAGACCGAACTCCTTGAGGAGCTTGGGTCCGATCTCGTCCCGGTACAGGGCCTGCAGTCTGGGAGTTTGCTTCTGGGCGACCATGACTCTGGTTCCTTCCGATCGACGTTGGTCGATCATCGTCCCGATGCCCGCGGCATCGGCGTTTCAACGGGCTTCAGCCCTTCCGGGGTCCTCGCAGGACGTGGAGTTCCTTGCCGCCTCGAACCGCGACTCGGACCTTGCTTCCGTCGGCCTTGGTCTCGAACCGGACCCGGCTCGGACGACCGTCGACGACGGGGCTCACGTTGGAGATGTGGATGGGCATCTCCTGTTCGATCTGCCCGCCCTGAGGACGCTGCTGCGTGGGCTTGAGATTCCGCTTGCGGACATTGATTCCGGAGACCACGACGCGGTCGCCTTCGATGTCGATCGAGAGGATCTCGCCGACCTGTCCCTTGTTGTTGCCGGAAGTGACCATCACCTGGTCACCGCGCTTCACGTGACGTGCCATGTTCAGACGACCTCCGAGGCGAGGGAAACGATCTTCATGTAGTTCTTCTCTCGAAGCTCGCGGGCCACGGCACCGAAGATGCGGGTCCCCTTGGGGTTCCCCTCCGGGTCCACGATCACGCACGCGTTCGAGTCGAAACGGACGTAGCTGCCGTCGGCGCGTCGGCTCGGGTACTTGGTGCGGACGATGACCGCCTGCACCTTGTCGCCCGCCTTGATGTCCGCATTCGGCAACGCCTTCTTGACGGTGCACACGATGCGGTCGCCGACGCCGACGCTCACTCGGGTGAACCGGCCACGGGCCGTCGAGACGCCCTTGGTACCGATCACCATGGCGACCTTGGCACCACTGTTGTCGGCGACGTCGAGTCTGGATTCCTTCTGAATCATCGCTGGGGATCCGCTTCGGTGTTCCGGGTCGCTGTCAGTCGCGAACCGGTGGTTTCAATTCGATCCGCGGGGCTCATTCGGAGCCCACGGCCTTTTCGACGACCCGGGTGAGGACCCAGGACTTGGTCTTGGAGATCGGCCGGCACTCGGCGACCTCGACGCGATCGCCGTTGTGGCTCTCGTTCTTCGCGTCGTGGACCTGGAGCACGGTGCGCCGCCGGATGTACTTGCCGTACTTCGGGTGCTTCACGGAATAGTTGATGACGACCTTCCGGGTCATGTCCCGGGCGTCGCTCTCGACGATTCCGATCCTGCGGGGCGCCTTCTCCGGCACGTTGATTTCACTGAGGTGGCTCATGGTCGTTTCCGCGTCCGGAGGTGCTCCGGACCTTGGTGTGTGCTCGAAAGGGAGATCAGGCGGAGGCCGCTGCGGCCTCCCGGGCCTTCTGCTCCGTCATCAGACGAGCGATGTCCTTCTTGATCTTGGCGAACTGCGAGACGTCCTCGATCTTCTCGGTGACCGCCTGGTTTCGGAGCTCGAAGTGGCGGCGACGCAGTCGGTCGATCTCCACGGTGAGTTCCTCGTCGTTCAGTTTTCTGACTTCCTTGGGGGTCATCGCTGGGTTCCTGATGCTTCCGCGGTCCGTGAGAGGATCGCAATCGGTTCGAGTCGGCGACGGTGCGTCGCCTCGAGGGTCAAACGGCCAGTCGTCGGCCGACGAATCGGCAGCGGACGGGCATCTTCTGGGCGATACGGGCGAAGGCCTGCTTGGCCATCGCTTCCTCGACGCCGGCGATCTCGTAGAGGATCGTGCCGGGCTTGATGCGGGCGGCCCAGTACTCGGCCTCCGCCTTTCCCTTGCCCATTCGAGTTTCGAGGGGCTTCTTCGACACCGGCTTGTCCGGGAACACGCGGATGTAGATCTTTCCCTGACGTCGGAGGAAGTGCTGCGCCGCGATCCGGCCGGCCTCGATCTGACGAGCGGTGAGCCAGTGGGCTTCGAGCGACTGGAGACCGAAGTCCCCGAACGCGACGTAGTTGCCGCGGGTCGCGTTGCCGCGAAGCTTTCCTCGCTGCTGCTTCCTGAACTTGGTTCTCTTGGGCAACATCGGCATGACGATTCACTCCTGCGGGCCTCATGGCCCTCGCTGTTCCTGACTTCAGACGCTCAACGACGACCACGGGCCCGGGCACGACCGCCGGCGGCGGACGTCTGGACGCTGTTGTCGTCCTCGTGATCACCGAACATCCCCTTGTAGACCCACACCTTGACACCGATGATGCCGTAGGTGGTGCGGCTCTCGGCCAGGGCGTAGTCCACATTGGCCTGCAGGGTCGAAAGCGGGATCGAGCCCAGTCGCGTGTCGAAGCGACGGCTCATCTCGGCCCCGCCCAGACGACCGGCGACCTGGATCCGGATCCCCTTCGCACCGTTCTGCATCGCCGACTCGCATCGCTGCTTGAGGGCTCGGCGGAAGTTCGAACGCTTCTTCATCTGCTCGGAGACGGTCTCCGCGATGAGGGTGGCGTCGATCTCGGGGTTCTTGATCTCGATGATCTTGATCACGACCTTGCGACCGGTCAGGGCCTGAAGGTCGCGGGTCAGACTCTCGACCTCGCTGCCCTTCTGTCCCACGACCTGTCCGGGACGCGCGGTCCGGATGATCACGGTCAGCTCTTCGCGGGTCCGCTCGAGGAAGATGTCGGAGACCGCCGCGAAGGGAGGCGTCCGGTTCAGTCGCTTGTCGACGAACTTGCGGATCCGGTAGTCCTCGACGAGCAGTTCGCCGAAGAGCGCCTTGGGGGCGAACCACCTGGACTTGTGGGTCTCGGTGATTCCAACGCGGAATCCGAATGGATGTGTTTTCTGTCCCATGTCGTTCTCGGGTCCGGGCGACGCCCGGGAGGATTCGGTCAGTGAACTCTGGAAACGAAATCAGTCGGCGGGCGCCTCGGCCACCTCGAGGTGGAGGTGACTGGTGCGCTTGTTGATCGGATGGGCCCGGCCGCGATCCTTCGGCTGGAACCGCTTGATGGTCGGACCTTCGTCGACCCAGGAGCGGCTCACCACGAGGTTCGCGACGTCGGCGTCGGACTCCTCGGCGTTGGCGATGGCGCTCTTGAGAATGGCCTTGAGGTACCACGCGCCGCGTCGCTTGCTGAATTCCAGCGACGTGAGGGCCTGGTCCACGGGGAGGCCGCGGACCATGTCGGCGACCAGCCGGGCCTTTCTCGGGGCGATGCGGGCGAAGCGATGTGAGGCTGTGTATGCCATGACTGGATCCTCTCAAGAACGCTGACCGGGGTCAGCGGGACTTGATGCCTTCCTTCTTGTTCGTATGCCCGCGGAAGAGCCGGGTCGGACTGAATTCGCCGAGCTTGTGGCCCACCATGTCCTCGGTGCAGAAGACTTCGGTGAACGCACGACCGTTGTGGACCTCGAAGGTCACGCCGATGAACTCGGGAACGACGGTGCAGTCCCGCGCCCAGGTGCGAATCGGGCGGCGGTTGCCGCTTTCGCCCTGCTTCTCCACCTTGCGGTAGAGCTTCTCATCGACGTAGGGACCCTTTTTGAGCGACCTGGACATGTTTGCTTCCGGAGTCGTGTGCCGCCGCGGCGGCATGGGAGATCGAACGAACGGAGGTGAACCGAACGGAACCGAGAAACGGTGCCGGTCAGACCTTGAGCTGGCCGTAACGACGCGACTTGCGTCGTCGGAGGATGCGGGCGTCGCTGGACTTGCCGCGAACACGCGTGCGACCGCCCTTCGACTGGGTGCCGGCGGCGTTGGACGGCTCCTGGCCGCCCTTCGACTTGCCGTCACCACCACCATGCGGGTGACAGTGATGGCTCATCGCGACGCCACGGGTGCGGGGCCGCTTGCCGAGCCAGCGAGCGCGACCGGCCTTGCCGAGCACGACGTTGCCGTGGTCGGGGTTGCCGAGGGCGCCGATGGTGGCCCGACAGTCGACGGACACCTGGCGGATTTCACCGGAGGGCATCACCACGGTGGCCCAGCGGCCTTCCTTATTGGTGAGCCTGGCACCGACGCCCGCGGAACGGCAGAGCTTGCCGCCGCCGCCAGGCTGCATCTCGAGGCAGTGCACCGAGAGGCCGGTCGGAATGTGCTTCAGGGGCATGCAGTTGCCCGGGGAGGGCTCGATCGCGTCGGCGCTGGAGAGCAGCACCGCACCGTCGGTGACGTCGCGCGGAGCGAGGATGTACCGAAGCGTGCCGTCCTCGTAGCGGAGCAGGGCGATGTGGCAGGAGCGGTTGGGGTCGTATTCGATCCCGATCACCGTCGCCGACATGCCGTCCTTGCGACGCTTGAAATCGATCTTCCGGTAGCGACGCTTGTGACCGCCGCCACGGCCGAGGACCGTGATCTTGCCCTGGTTGTTCCGGGCCCCGGTCTTGTGGAGCGGCGCGAGAAGCGACTTCTCGGGCGTCTTCTTGGTCACCTCGACGTGGAGGTTGACCGACGCGTTGCGTCGTCCGGGGGTCGTCGGCTTGTAGACTCGAATGGCCATGGTGTAGATCCGTGTGCTGGTCGGCATCGACCCGAAGGGGTCGCCGATCCCGGTCAGATGAGTTCGATCCGATCCTCGGAGTGGAGCTTGACGATCGCCCGCTTGACCGCGGCGGAGGTGACCCGGCCGTAACGGAGGCGGCGGGTCTCACCCTTGCGGTTCTGGGTCGCGACCGATTCGACGCGGACCTTGTAGAGATCCTGAACCGCCTTGCGGATCATGTCCTTGGTCGCGCGGCGATCGACTTCGAACGCGTAACGGTTGTTTTCTTCGCTGTCGATGGTCGCCTTCTCGGTGACCAGCGGGCGACGGATGACGTCGGTGGCGTGCATGTCAGGCGACCTCCTTGGTGGCGTCTTCGGTCGTCGGGAAGCAGGAGCCGTCGATGAACGACTCGAGCGAGGCCCGTCCGATGACGAGGTACCGGTGGTTCAGCAGTTCGAACGCGTTGAGCTGGGCCACCCGGATGGTGTCCACGTTCTCGACGTTCCGAGCCGAAAGGGCGGCATGGCGGTTGGCCGGGTCGAGGGCGACCAGGCAGGTTCGGTCGATGCCGATCGCACCGAGGAACGCGACCATGTCGCGGGTCTTCGGGGCGTCCATCTCGATGTCGACGATGCACTTCACTTCGCCGTCGACGAGCTTCGCCAGCAGGGCGTTGCGGTTGGCGAGGCGTCGCATCTTCTTGGTCATCTTGGAGCGGAACGCGTCCCGGGTGCGGGTCTTCGCGAACGCCACGCCGCCGCCCTTGCGGACCACGGTCCGGGCCGCACCGGCGCGGGCGTTGCCCGTGCCCTTCTGGCGGTAGAGCTTGCGGGTCGAGCCGACGACCATGCCGCGGCTCTTCGTCCGGGCCGAACCCTGACGCTGGTTGGTGTGAGTGGTGACGTACGCCTGCTTCAGAAGATCGAAGCGGATGGATCCACCGAGGGCGGCGGGATCGATCTGCAGCGTGTCGACCTGCTTGCCGCTCTTGTCGAGGATCGGCAAGTCAATCTTCGAAATGTTCTCGACTTCGGTCATCATCGGTTCCTGTGATTGCCGGAAACTACCGGCTTTCGCCTCGCCCTCCGGTCGCCTGTCATTGATGACGACGGGCAGGGGTCGACTCGGTTCCATCCACGATTGTCTTGATTCGTCGGTTCCGGACGCCTTGCGACGTGTCGGCCTCACGAATCCGGTCGGGCTTCATGCCCGACCGCGAATTCATCCCGCGGCCTGCTTGTGGGCCTTGGACTTGTAGAGCCGGACGGCCGGCCTCATGTACAGATCGCCGCCGTTGGGTCCCGGGACCGGGCCCTTCACGACGAGCAGGTTCTTCTCGGCATCGGCGTGGATCACGTCGAGGCTGCGAACGGTGACCCGCTCGTCGCCCATCTGACCCGACATCTTCTTGCCCTTCTTGATCTTCGGACCGGTGCCGAGGTTCGTGGCGTGTCCGCCGATCGAACCGGGACGACGGTGGGCTCGCTTCACGCCGTGCGACGCTTCCTTGCCTCGGAAGTTGTGCCGCTTCATCGTTCCCTGGAAACCCTTGCCCTTGCTGGTTCCGACGACGTCGATGTACTTGATGCCTTCGAAGGCGGTGACGTCCAGCGTCTGGCCGGGTTCGAACGCCGCGGCCTCTTCGTCGCTCTCGCAACGGAACTCGCGGTGGACCCGCTTCGGCGCGGTGCCGGCCTTCGCGTCATGTCCCATGCCGGACATCGCGGTGCGGCGGACGTTGGCGTCCTCGAAACCGAACTGGACCGCGGCGTAGCCGTCGGTCTCGACGGTCTTGACCTGCGTGACCACGCACGGACCGGCATCGATGATGGTCACCGGAATGTTGGTTCCGTCTTCGAGGAACCAGCGGGTCATGCCCACCTTGCGTCCCATGATTGCTGCCGACATCGGCGGTCTCCTGTGCTGCCCGCGGTCGCGGGTCGGGGGTCTGTCGCCAGGGGTCCGTCAGGACGTGGCGGGTGCTCGAAGGCGGGTGGTCGCGTCGTCGTGGACGACGGCGATCCCCGCCGGAATCAGGCCTTGATCTTCACGAAGACACCGGCGGGAACGACCAGGCGGTTCAACGCCTCGACGGTGCGGTGGTTCGGTTCGGTGATGTCGATGATCCGCTTGTGGGTCCGGATCTCGAACTGCTCGCGCGACTTCTTGTCGACGAACGGCGAACGGTTGACGGTGTAGATCTCGCGACGGGTCGGAAGCGGGACGGGTCCCGCGACACGGGCGCCGGTTCGCTTGGCGTGATCCACGATCTCACGAGCAGACGCGTCGAGCGCCTGGTGGTCGTAGGCTTCCATCCGGATTCGAATCTTGCCACCGGTCATATGCCGTTCACCGATCCATGAGAGGTACGCGAGTCGCGTGAGTGCCGAACGAGAGGAACACGAGTGGAGCCTTCGTAGGAAGGCACCGGGGAACAAAAGCCTGCGAACTCCAGTCCGGAACACGGAATGGTCGAAACAGGCGATCGCGCGAAAATCGGGCGCGAACGGCGGATGTTACAGATTCCCTCGTGCTTGTCAACCGATAGGCATTTCCGCTCGCACGCTTCCCGCCCCCCACCGTCGTCCGACGTACAATCTCGGATCGGCCGCCAGGGCCCTTTCCAGGGGTCCTGAAGCCGAGCCCGGAGCGAAACCGTGACGATCAGACCTCGGCGGTGGGACTTGAACGCCCTCCGCGATTCCGCCTTTTCTTTCGTTTCCCCGTCGATGATGATCCTCACCATGATCATCGCCGGCCCGGCGACCGCCTCGTCGACCGAACCGATTGGTTCGGCGGCCCCTGCAGTCCTGAGTGGACCGATAAAATCATTCCCCGGGCCTCAGAATGTCGGCCAGAGCGGACTCGATGCCCCTGCGATCGAGATCACTCCACCCCGGGAGGTGTTCCGATCGAACGTACTCGGCTGCACGGTCGAGCTGCCGCCCGGCAGCCGGGCGATGCACAACAGCCTCGGTGATGCCTCGGTCCTCCGGGTGCTCGACGCCGAGCACGACCCCCCCGACTGGGTGACCACGATCCGGATCCTTCGCCCGCCCGCCGCGGCGGACGGCGGTTTCGGCGTCACCAAGCCCACCACGCCAACCATGCTCCTTGAGGCCTTCATCGCCGATTCGAAGGCGATCAACCCCGACCTCGTCTTCTCGAACCAGCGGACCGAAGAGACGCTGGCAGGCCTGCCCGCCGCGCGGGCCACCGCGGAATATCTGCACTCTTCGAAGCGGATCGCCCGGTACGACTGGTACTTCATCCAGACCGGACCCAACCGATTCCTCCTGGTCGAGTGCCTCGCGGATCGCGATCGATGGACCGGTGACATCTTCGATGCACTGCTGGCTTCGCTGGTGGTCGAAGACGAATTCGAGCTCGCGGACCAGGCGCTTTCCAGGCAGGAGCGCGGCGCCGCCGTCTTCCGACGCGTCGACGAGCAGGCCCTTCGCGCCGTGGTCGCCCGGATGCCGGAGGAGATCTGGTACCGCATGCACGCCTTCGATGCCGACGGTCGCGACGTCGAGTTCGGGTACGCGGGCATCACCGCGATCGAGACCGGTCGCGAAAGCATGGGGACCACGACGCCGGTCGCCCGGGTCGGCGACGACACGGGCATGCTGGTCCGCATCCGGATGCGGCAGATTCCGCAGGAACCGAAGCGACCCTTCATCGACGTCGACCACCGCGCCTGGCTCTCCTGGGATCGCGAGGAGGAGATGTGGAGCGTGCGACTCACCGCACGCCAGGCGAACGCGGACCAGACCGCCTCGGAGTCGATCACCGGCTTCCGCCCGCGACCGACCCCTTCGGAGCCGCGTCGTCGACTCGAGATCCTGCAGCAGTCGCGGAACACGCTCGATCGCCAGATCGCGAGGCTGGAGCTTCCGATGGACCTCGAGCTGTTCCTCTCCGAGGCGGAGCGGCTCGTCCTGCCGACCCTCCTCGACGTCCTCGACGCCCCCGAGGGCACCTTCGGGATCTACGCGTGGAACGAGGATCGCGAGAGCATCACCCGACGCCTCGAATCGTGGGAACCCGACCAGGACGGCGGCGCCATGCTCGAGAGCCGCGCTTACGAGGATGGAAGAGTCGCGACGCAGGAGATCGGTGCCGACGGGATCGTCTCGGTCCGGATCGCACCCACGGGTACCTCCGTCGGCGGCGTTCGCTGGACGCGGATGACCCCCGCCGCGATCCGCGACCTCTACGATCGCAAGGGCATCCGAGTCGAGGATTGAGCGAACCCCACGGGGCCATCCACCCCGTTCCACCCCGCCCTGGCCCGTACTGCCCCGTTCATTGAATCAGGAAAGCCGTTCCCACCATGATCCACCCCCTGCCAACCCCACCACGCGTCCTCCTCGCCATCCCCGTGTACAACGAGGAGCGGTACGTCGACACGGTGCTCACGGAGGTCCGGAAGCGGGTCGAGGACATTCTCGTCATCGACGACGGCTCGACCGATCGCACCCCGATGCTGCTGTCGAAGCACCCGGTCGAGGTCATCCGGCACGCGACCAACCGCGGCTACGGCCGAAGCATGATGGACATGTTCCGCTGGGCCGCGGTCGATGGATTCGACTGGCTCGTCACGATGGACTGCGACGAGCAGCACGAACCCGCGGCGATCCCCGATTTTCTCGCCGCGATCGAACGCAACGACGCCGACGTCGTCTCGGGCAGCCGGTACTTCGATGCCGCAAGCCTCGTCGACGCCCCCCCGCCGGACCGACGCCGCATCAACCACCTGCTCACCGAAGAGATCAATCGACGACTGGGGCTCGAACTCACCGACGCGTTCTGCGGGTTCAAGGCGTACCGGGTCGCCCCGCTCGCGAAACTCGACCTCGACGTGGACGGCTACGACTTTCCAATGCAGTTCTGGGTCCAGGCGGTGGCGAACGGACTCCGAGTCGGCGAGCTTCCGGTGCGGCTGATCTACAACGATCCGACCCGTTCGTTCGGCGGCCCCCTCGACGACGCCGAAAACAGACTGGCCGTGTACCGCCGGACGTTCGAGCGGGAGATCTCCACCTGCCGTGACCGCCTTCCGGTCACCGCGGATCCCGCGGGCGCCGCAGGCTGACCCGGCGTGCGCGGTCCCGAACCACGACGGGACACGATGGTTCCCCGAT
>Ga0315320_10002633_pt1 | contig 14767 bp, 8 predicted proteins | sample M140m21515metaG_FD_203458 | JGI IMG/M metagenome (GOLD analysis project Ga0315320, IMG submission 203458) | Ammonia-oxidizing marine archaeal communities from Monterey Bay, California, United States - M1 40m 21515 | ecosystem: Environmental > Aquatic > Marine > Coastal | place: USA: California... | reverse complement strand
GCAATACGTCGATACCGCTTACTTCAATTACTTCGCCCTCGGGCAACGGAATTGTAGTGATGGGATAATAATCCGATTCCACAGGCTGGGCGAAAGAAACAGAGGCGGAAAGCATCGAGGCTAGAACAGCCGAAAACATAGACAAATTCTTCATGATAATCACTTTATTTGAAATTAAAAGTTGGAGCCAGTCAGTTGGCCCAAGCGTAGGTGACTTCGAATTCTGCGGTTCCACCCTTGAAGCTAACGGGAACTCGGAGATCGCCGGACTGAGCAGAAGGGTTCGCTCCTTTAACGGTGACGGAAAGTTCGCTGCTTTGAAAGGTGTCGCCCTTTTTCTCAAAACCACCTTGCGCGATGCGGAAGTAGAGATTAGCCGGTGCGTCCTTGGCTTTTAGTTTGATAACGCGCTTGATTTGCCCGAACTCACCTTCAGCGGCAGGAACGGGCAGCGGGGTATCTTCAATGGAAACTCCTCCGCGCTCGTACTTGAAGGTCGGACGCTGACTCTTGTCTAGAACGTACCCGCGAAAGCGAAAATCCTTTGTTCGATATTCGGCTTGAGGCCAAGCAGTGTCAGAGCTTTCCAAAGTAGCGAAGGCAACCCCCTCCGGGAACTTGATCACAGCCTCTCCCGCAGGAGGTTGATAACCTTGCCCGCGACCCTTCCAGTGTCGAGCTCCGTCGATGAAGTCACCTTGCCAGATCATGGCTAGGCGTAAGTTGTTAGCATCAAAAGCAAGGTTCACGCCTTCATGGTAGCCCACTCCGATGGCTCTGGGACCTGCCCCATTTATAAAATTACGGTACACGGAGGCTTCGCCTTCGGGAGGTTCGATAAGCAGACCGATGGCTCCACCGCCTCCACCACCTCCGGGGGATTTCTTGGAAAGCGGTTGGTTCTTGATGCCGGGACCGGACCAAGCCACGGCCAACTCCTCTCCCCCGCCCTTCTCGAAGAAACGCACCTCAATGGATCGCTTACCTTTCTTGAGAGTAACGGAACCGGAACGACTCTGAACACCATGAACGCCATCGTTGTCCACGACGAGTTTGCCATCAATGAGCAACTGTGAACCGTCATCCGAAGAAGTTACGAACGTGTACTTCCCATCATTCGGGCATTCGATTTCACCAGTAAAGACAAAACCAAAATCATCCGACTTGTCACGGGGCGAAATATCAAAGAGACCACTGGCAAGAACACCTGTTTTCTTAGGTTCCATTTTTGAGAAATCGGGCATCTTGCCCCATCCGCCATGATAAAGCTTGTAGGTCAGGTTGGTGATGGGGTTGGCCAAGCGAGAGACTCCCATGACGCCGTTCATCAGCTGAAAATGACCCGGGAAAGTACAGATATAGGGATAATCACCCTCTTTCTTCGGAGCCTTGAAATAGAGGATCGCTTCCTTTTTCGGCTGAACCATGCCTGAACTGACGAGGATACGAGGATGTCCCTTGGGTTCCCAGTTCTGCTCCACTCCCTTGTCGCCTAGCTTCAAGACGGCGTCTACGACCTCCTTCCCTCCGTCGCCGCCTTTCTTTTTGCCCGGTGTGCAAATAATGAGGTTGTGCGGAAGGTCGTCCGGATTTTTGAAGATCAGTTTCACCTTGGCGTTCGGCTTAACGCTGAAGCTACGAACATCGTATTTCATCTGAGCTCGAAAGGTACTGATGACGATCTCCTGATCGACTTTTTCGAAACCCTTTGGAGGTTTCTCGGCGTGAGCTTGAGATCCTATGAAGGAAATCAAAAGGGAAGCACAGAGCAAGGATGATCGTTTCATGAGTAAGGAGAGAGTAATACCGAAGAGAATTCTCGAAACATGCAATAGAGAATAAACATTCGAATCCAGAAATAACTTTCGACCCAAAAGGAAACCGTTCGGTTGAAATTCGCGTTATGTAGGAAATAAGGCTCGCAGAATCCGTTCAACTTTTGCATGTGAGATAGAACATGAAAATCTACCTGCTTTCCAAATGCCTGTTCTTAGGAACGATAATGCTGCCCATTGCTCTTTCTTCCGCCGAGAAGAGACCTAATATATTATTTGTCTTCAGTGACGACCATGCGCCTCACGCAATCGGAGCTTACGATGGTTGGTTGAAGTCAGTAAACCCCACCCCGAACATAGACAAACTCGCCGCTCAGGGAATGCTCTTCGAAAACAGTTTCTGCACGAACTCTATCTGTGGCCCCAGCCGCGCCGTCATCCAAACCGGCAAGCACAGTCACAAGAACGGTTTCATGAATAACGGAAACACTTTCGACTGGAACCAGCAGACCTTTCCAAAGCTTCTTCAGAAAGTCGGCTATCAGACCGCCATTTACGGCAAAAGCCACCTCCGCGGCAACCCCAAGGGTTTCGACGACTGGGCAGTACTTCCGGGCCAAGGCCTTTACTACAACCCCGACATGATTTTTCCAGACGGCAAACGACGTATCGACGGTTATTGCACCGACGTCGTGACCGATCTGGCCGTCGATTGGCTCAAGAGCAAACGCAAGGGCGACAAACCCTTCATGCTGATGGTTCAGCACAAGGCGCCTCACCGGAATTGGATGCCGGCACTACGCCATCTCGATCTTTACGCAGACCAAGATTTGCCAGAGCCCCCCACCCTTTTCGACAAATGGAAAGACAACGCCCCTCCTGCTCGTAACCAAGAGTTGGAGATCGATCGTCACATGGACCTTAATTACGACCTTTTTGTCGACCTCACTCCAGAATACAACCAACCCGCGTCCCAAAAGCGACAAGACCGCTCTGCCTGGCATAACATGAAGCGTATGACAGAGGAGCAACTCAAGGCATGGCGAGCAGCCTATGGACCTAGAGACGCCGCCTTCCACAAGGCGGAACTGAAAGGAAAGGATCTTGTACGCTGGAAATTTCAACGATATGCCAAGAACTACCTTCGATGCGTAAAGGGGGTGGACGAAAGCCTAGGTCGCCTTCAGAAAACGCTAAAGGAACTGAAGTTGGACGACAACACCGTTGTTATTTACTGCTCGGACCAAGGTTTCTACATCGGAGACCACGGTTGGTATGACAAACGATGGATGTATGATGAATCTCTTAAGATGCCCTTCGTAATTAAGTGGCCAGGCGTTACTAAATCAGGTTCACGCGACAAGCACCTTGTGCAGAACCTCGATTACGCTGAGACGTTCCTGGAAATGGCTGGAGCCCCCATTCCGGAAGACATGCAAGGCAAGTCACTTGTCCCGTTATTGAAGGGAGAATCGCCCAAAGACTGGCGCAAGGGCATTTACTATCATTACTATGAGTACCCAAGCGTTCATATGGTACCCAGACATTACGGCATCCGTACTTCTCGCTACAAGCTCATGAAATTCTACCAATTCGACGAGTGGGAATTCTACGACTTAAAGAAAGACCCCGACGAACTGACAAACCTTTACGGCGACAAGGCCCAGGAAAAAAACATCAAGAGAACCATGACCCGACTCGAAAAACTTCGAAAGCACTATGGCGACGACTCAGACGTAAAGGTCATGCCCAAAGAGTGGCAAAACAAGGTTCGCCCCCCGAATGGTTGAGCTAAACCGGCCTTCCTGTCTTTCCCGCAATCCACCCAATTTTCGTCTCAAGTTAGCGCCAATGGCCGTGACGTGGTTGACGTCCTCTAACTAAATGTTTCCCTAGACTGTCTTTTTCATTTCAGAACTTAATCACCCAAAACAAATATATCATGTCAGAATTCGAAGAATATGCAGTAGTATCAGTCGGCGAGGAAGTACCCGACTTCACCATGGAAACATATGAAGCTTCCTCGGGGAAGTTCGGTTCCGTTTCTCTTGCCAGTCTCAAGGCCAAGGGAAAGAAGAAAGGGAAATGGACGATACTGGTCTTTTATCCAGCCGACTTCACCTTCGTCTGCCCAACTGAACTCGCCGACTTGGCCGATCAGCAAAAAGCTCTCGAAAAACTCGGAGCGAAAGTTATTTCCGTATCTACGGACACCAAGTTTTCGCACCTAGCATGGCACCGCGAGGAAAGGCTCCTCGAAGGCGTCAAGTACACCATGGCCGCCGACCCTACGGGGGAAGTGTCCAATCTCTTCGGCGTTTACGACGAGAACACCGGACTTGCTCTTCGCGGAACTTTCATAATCAGCCCGGACGGCAAGCTCGTTTCCTCTCAGGTCAACTTCTACAATTTGGGACGAAATATGGACGAACTTGTTCGTATCATGGAAGCCAATGCCCATTGTGAAAAGCGACCGAACGATGCATGTCCCGCCAAATGGAGCAAGGGAGACAAGGCTCTTACCCCCAACGAAAAAATGGTCGGCAACGTCTACGAAGCAATCAACGGTTAAGTAGAGAATTCGCTTTCATTTTATTTTTATCAGGCGGCGATCGTTTTGATCGCCGCCTTTTTTATGGTCTAAATCGACCATTCGAAATAGAAGCTTATAAATTGCATATCTCGGCGTTTTTCTCAATTATGGATTTAGAATGTTACCTGGAATCAAGCAATTCGATCTGACTGGAAAAGTCGCCCTAATTACAGGAGGGTCTAAAGGTTTGGGCCAAGCTATGGCCGCAGGACTCGCGTCAGCAGGGGCCGACCTCTTTTTGGCCAGCCGCAACCTCGAGGAGGTTAGCTCGAGCGCTGAAAAGATCGCCGCGGATCATAAGGTCAAAGCCATCGGTTTCCAAGCAGACGTAACAAAGGAAGACGAAGTTGAAGGAATGGTCGCCCGGGCTCTCGAACAATTCGGCCGCATAGACGTACTGGTAAGCAATGCGGGCGTTAACGTACGCGGCCCCATCGACGAATTGTCCTTTGAAGACTTCAAGCACGTGCAGGACGTAAACGTAAATGGCGTCTGGTTGTGCTCGCGCGCCGTGCTTCCCCACATGAAGGAAAGAGGCACTGGTCGCATCATCAACCTATGCAGCACTCTCGGCCTGGTAGGGCTCGCCAACCGCACTCCTTATACCAGTAGTAAGGGAGCAGTCGCCCAAATGACGAGAGCGCTTGCGCTCGAAGTGGCCAAGCAAGGCATAACCGTGAATGCCATCTGCCCGGGTCCCTTCTTAACTCCGATGAACGAGCCGATTGCCGATACCGAGGAAGGCAAGAAATTCATCGTGGGCGCTACGGCTTTGGAACGATGGGGAGAAATGCAAGAGATCCAAGGCGCCGCAATATTCTTGGCATCGCCTGCCTCCAGTTACGTCACGGGAAGTATGCTGGTGGTCGATGGAGGTTGGACCGCGCATTAGATTATTTTCGTTTGAAGTTAAGGTCGTAAGACCACGAAAATGCCGCAGTCACAACAAAACTAATAGCACAGTTAGTTGCTATTGGAGTACCCGTCACACCAGAGACCAAGACTGCGGGCTCGGCGATACACAAAGCGCCACCGCCAAAGCAGGCCGGTTGCTGTTAAGCTAGGCTCACATCCTTGCCACCGTCCTCGGCCGATTCCACGCAGGCCATCATCACTCGTTGCGTCTGCAAAGTAATCTCAGGCCAATGAGAATCGGGAGTTCCCCCAAGGGCAAGATCGGAAAAGTTGCGGAAAAGCTTGGTCTCCTGTGAGGTGGGGTGACTGTCGCTATACTCGTCGATAGACTCTCGGCTTTCATGACGCTCCATGTTGAAGTCGCACACGGTTTGATCGAAAACCGGCTGGGATACCGTGTAGGCAATGTCGTTGCCGTAATAAGGCAGAACAAAATCATCGATCCGAATGCTTCCCTTGGTTCCGCTGACGTGGCCCCACTGCTGGTGCTCCGTGAGGAACGAACAGTAAAAGCTGGCGGAGACGTCTCCATCAAAAAGCATTTCTCCGGAGAACTCAGTCGGCACTTTGCGAGGACTGTCCGAACGACCCGAGGCGTTCAGTAACCTACCCGTGACCGTGTGGGGCATTTGATAGTTCATCACCCAGAGATTGAAGCGGATGTTATACCAACCAAGATCGCCCAAGCAGCCCAAGGGCTCAAGGTCGCTGTGCATCCGAATGTTGCCCGTCAAGAAATCCTCAGGTGCCCAAAAGCTGAACTGAGTGGCGATACGCCTAAGCTTTCCGATGGTCTCGCCGTCGTCTAGGCTCTCACGAATCTTAACTAAACGATCACTGTGCATGAACATTACGCCGTCCATGAACTGAACGTCCGCCTTATCGCAGGCCGCGATGATCTCCTCCACTTCCGCAACGTCCACCCCGCAAGGTTTCTCGCACATCAAGTGCTTGCCGGCTTCGGCCGCCTTGATCGCCCATTCCTTGCGGGGTCCGGTAGGCAATGGAACGTAGACGGCATCGATATCCTTGCTCGCAAGCATTTCCTCATAGCTTCCGATTGCCCGTGGGGCGGGATCAAAGGAAACGTGGGCCTGGCATTCATCGATGTAAGCTTGAGCTCTCGCCTCGTCTCGGCTCGCCACTCCGACGAGGCGCGCGTTCCCTGCGTTCTTGATTGACTGCCAGTTCTTCTTGGCAATTCCGGCAGTTCCCAGAATGCCCCAACGACAAATATTTTCGCTCATATTGTAAAAGTAGTTTGGTGTGGGATAAAACTGCACGAATGTCGCAAAAGGACAACGGCGTCTAGCCAGAATATTTTAGCTTTTCAGAAGTTTGCCATCCGAAATGGACTTTAGGGTCTTATCATCCAACCACTCTTTCAATGCCCAGCGAAAGGTGATTACCCGATAATGATCGGCATCCTCGCCGAGGCTTGCATCGAAATCGGAATAAGCTGCCGTGAGAAGAGTCCCTTCATCGTCCAGCATTACGGTAGAGGGGTAACCGCAGTCAGTGGCCTCGTCGCCGAACTGATGAATGACCCAAGGCGGTCGCCAAGTTTTGCCATCGTCCTTGCTCAACCTAGCGCCGATTGCCATCAAGCCGCGATTTCTGATCCCATAAGTCATAAGTAGCAGACCATCTCCAATACGAATAAGGTCGGCCGGATGCTGCATGGGCAGGGTGAGCGGACCGACGTCGTTCCAAGTTTCACCCCCATCCTTGCTTTCGCAAAGCTTCACGTGATGGTCGACGTGCGTGCGAACTGCCGCCAACAACCGAGCGGGTTCGACCTCAAGAATAGTGGGCTCGTTGGAGTCGTCCTCCCCAAAAGTCGAAAAGCTCGGCCAAGTTTTCCCGTCGTCCTCAGAAAAGCCTATCCAAGTTTCACTCGGATTTCCCGATCCTTGGGAGCGATAGCAGGTGTAGGCCAACCGACCATCGGAAAGTTGGATCACCCGCCCGAAAGGTATGGCCCCGACACAGGGTTCGGGTATGGAAGGTTTTTCATCCACGTCCCAAGTTCGTCCGCCATCCGAGGAGCGCGAGAGCCACTGTCCCGCAAAACCGGTGAACTCCTCGTCCTCGACGAAAAACCCACTGGAAAAGGCAAGCAAATCGCCGTTTGCCGCCAAGCCCACCGCAAGATGCATCCTGTTGCCACCCTCGGGATGCGGAGCGACTACGCCGTGAGGCTTCCAATTCAGACCACCGTCATCACTCATGGCGCACACCAAGTCGCCTTCCTCCAACCCGTGACTGGGAGCGTTGAAATAGACGCATATCACCTCACCGTTCGGCAACCTCGTCAAGTTCGGCCACCCGCAAGCCTCCTCGGCTACGACACTCATTTCCTTCATCTTTGCCATGATGCGAGGAATGACTTTACCAAAGGAACGTCAAACGATTTGGGCCCATCTCTACCTTGACGCGCCTATGCAAAGTCCTCCAAATTCATTCCCATGAACCTTCATCGTCGCCAATTTCTCAAGACTTCAGCCACGGGAGCCCTTGCCGCGGGTTTCGCTCCCGGCCTCTCCGCCAAGGCTGGCCGCAAATACAGAACCGCCCTCATCGGGTCGGGTTGGTGGGGCATGAACGTACTCAAGGAAGCCATGGCCGCCGGCAGCGCCAAGGTCGTCGGTCTTTGCGACGTGGACGAGGAAGCCATCGACGTCTCCGCCGAAAAGGTGGAACGCCTCTCAGGCGATTCACCAAAAGGATACAAGGACTACCGCGAGCTACTGGCCAAGGAAAAGCCCGAAGTCGTCATCATCGCCACTCCCGATCACTGGCATGCCCTACCCTTCATCGCAGCCTGCGAGGCCGGCGCCCACGTCTTCGTGGAAAAACCCACGGGACACACCATCGCCGAAAGCCAAGCCATGGTAAAGGCAGCCCAGGCCGCGGGGATCACCGCCCAGGTGGGGCTTCATCGCCGCATCGGCCCACACCACGTCTCGGGCATGAAATTCCTAAAGAGCGGAGCCGTGGGCGACATAGGCATGGTCCGCCTCTTCGTGGCCGGTGGCGGCGGCAAGGAAACCCCGGCTCGCAACCAAGATCCCTCCGACGGTCTCGACTGGGACCTCTACTGCGGTCCCGCCCCCCTGCGTCCATTCAACACTCGCATTCATCCCGGAGGCTGGCGCAACTTCCTCGACTTCGCCAACGGCACCCTCGGCGACTGGGGCGTGCACTGGCTCGACCAAGTCCTCTGGTGGACCGAGGAAAAAGCCCCCAAGTACGTCCACTCCACGGGTGGCAGGCCCGTACGAGGCGAAGCCGTACTCAACGACAAGTTCCAGACTACCGACGCGCCCGACACTCAAGTCGCCACCTACCAATTCGAGTCATTCACCGCAACTTGGGAACACCGAAAATACGCCAGGAACAATTCCGAAAAGCACGCCATCGGGGCCTATTTCTACGGCACCAAGGGCGTCTTCCACATGGGCTGGCGGGATGGTTGGACCTTTCATCCTACCGACTCCAAGCAAAAGACAATCCACGAGGATCACCAACTGCAGGAACCCGACGGCCACAACCTCACTCTTCTCTGGGCGGACTTCCTCCGGGGCATCGAGACCAAGTTCGAACCCGTCTGCGGGATCGAACCCTCCCATCGCTCGTCCGTCCTCCCCATGCTCGGCATGCTTTCCTACAAGCTAGGAAGAGGCGTGGCGTGGGACGGCGACAAGGAAACCATCCCCAACGATCCCGAAGCTCAAAAACTACTTCGTCGCGAATACAGAGAACCTTGGAAGTACCCGGCATAGACGAGGGCAAGAGAACGGATATTGCATAGTTCCTTCTTTGCTAACAAAAAAGCTGGACAGTCCTTCGGAAAAATAATGACAACGAGCTTTGAAAGGATTGATCAACTTCTCGATTTCCTGTTATGGCAACTTATCCATATATGGATTTCCCAAGAGATTAATACTAAGATGAGGGACCTCTCTGGAATCTTGATCCAGCCACCATTGTTAAGAAATCGAAGGAAAACCAGTAATAAGAATTTGTAATAGCCTCACTTTCAAACAATTTCTTAAGGGAGTACCGAAAGCCAGCATGAAAAAAATTATCCTTTTCCAATTTCTCCTGTTCCTCCCCTTCGCCATGACTGCCGACGAGGGGAATGATTTCTTCGAGTCGAAGATTCGACCGGTACTGGTGGAGCATTGCTACGAGTGCCACAACAGCTCGGGCAAGGCGAAGGCGAAACTAATTCTGGACTTCAAGGACGGATTGCTGAAGGGAGGAAGCGAAGGCCCCGCCATCGTGCCCGGAAAACCCGAGGAGAGCCTCCTCCTGCAAACGATTAGGCACGAGTTCGAGGATTTGCGGATGCCGAAGGACGGACCTCGACTGGACAAGGAGGTACTGGAGGATTTCCGAAAGTGGATTGCGATGGGAGCTCCCGACCCACGGGACAAGCCACCCTCGGCCGAACAATTGGCGAAGACCACTTCTTGGGAAGCGGTCCGCGAACGAAGAAAGAAATGGTGGAGTTTCCAACCAGTCGTCCATGCGACCGTACCTAAGGGAAAAGATAAAACTTGGTCGGGCCATCCGGTGGACAAATTTTTGTTGGCTCGAATGAACGAAGCCAAAGTAACTCCCAATGAAGAAGCGGACGCCCACGCCGTCCTCCGCCGACTTAGCTTCGCCATCACGGGCTTGCCGCCCACGCCGGAACAGCAGGAAACCTACGCCAAGGAAGCAGCCGAGAATACCGAGACCGCCACCGAAAAGCTGGTGGAGGAGCTGCTCGCCAAACCACAATTCGGGGAGCGATGGGGCCGGCACTGGATGGACTGGGTGCGCTACGCGGATTCCCACGGAAGCGAGGGCGACCCGAACATCCCCAACTCTTTCCGCTACCGCAATTACCTGATCCGAGCCTTGAACGCCGACGTAGCCTACGACCAGCTCGTGCGTGAGCATCTGGCGGGAGATCTCCTGCCCGATCCGCGAGTGAACGATGACTTGGGCCTAAACGAATCCGCCATCGGGACGGCCCACCTGCGGTTCGTCCTGCACGGGTTCGCTCCCACCGACGCCCTCGACGAGCACGTCCGCTTTACGGACGACCAGATCGACGTCGTGACCAAGGCTTTTCTCGGGCTAACCGTTTCCTGCGCACGTTGCCACAACCACAAGTTCGACGCCATCAGCCAGAAGGATTACTATGCTCTCTTCGGCATCCTCTCCAATGGAAGACCCGCCCAGCGAGTGATAGATTCCCCCGCCTTGCTCAAGAAAAACGTAGCAGAACTAGCCGAGGTGAAGACACGTATACGCGGAGAACTGGCCAAAGCCTGGAAGCAAACGGCCGGCCAACTGGCGGATCTCCTGCAGAAACCCCATTCAAAGAAGTGGCAGGACGCCATAGGCGACGGCAATGCCCACAATCCTCTGCGAACTTGGGCTAGACTCCGGAACACCAAGAAGGCCGACTTCGCCAAGGGATGGGATGGCCAGCGAAAGGAATACCAAGCGAGCCAAGAAACCTTGGACAAGCGTCATTCCGGCGCCTATCGGGGAAGCTGGAGGTTGGGTGAGGAAAAGGATTACGCGAGGTGGTCGCGAAGTGGCCCCGGTCTGGGAGACAAACCAGCTCCCGCAGGTTCCTTTCACGTTCTGCCCTCCGGCGACCGCATTCTCGACCGCATCCTGCCTTCGGGGGCTTACACGCATCTGCTTTCCACGAAACACAACGGCACCTTGTCATCCCCTCGCTTCACCTTCGACGAAGGCAACGTATGGATTCGAGCCACGGGCGACAAGGGAACCTCCCTACGCTACGTGGTATGGAACTATCCGCGAAGAGGAACGGTTTATCCAAAGGGCTCGGCCGATCCCAATCAGGAAAAGTGGGTAAGCTGGAACACGAAATATTGGTCGGGCGACCAAGCCTACTTGGAGGCGACCACGAACCGCGATCATCCCGTGGAAGCGGGAGGAGGAACGCGTTCCTGGATGGGCGTGACCGAAGCGGTCCTCGCCGCTCCGGGTCAACCCGCGCCCCGAGACGAGATTGCCGAGACCCTGGCGCCGATCTTCGCCCACAACGGAGTCCCCACCGATGCCGTCGGCCTAGCCAAGCGATACGCCAAGGCAACGAACGAGGCTATCGGCGCATGGGAAAAGGGAGAAGCCACCGATGCCCAAGCAAGGATGCTTAGCTACTTCGTAAGGAAGGGGTTGTTCCCGGTGACGTTGAAAGAGCTTCCGGCTGTAGCAGAACTCGTATCCGATTACCGTCGCATGGAAGCCGAGGTTGCCTCACCGCGACTCGCTCCGGGGATCCTCGACAATCAGCCTTTCGACCAACCGCTCTTCGTTCGAGGGGATCACAAGAAACCCGGCGCCCCCGTGCCACGCCGCTTCCTCGAGGCCATCGACGACACCCCCTACCCTAAGAACAGCTTGGGACGACTGGAGTATGCAGAGGACATTCTACGCGCAGACAACCCTCTGGCCGCGCGAGTGATCGTCAACCGAATCTGGCATCACCTTTTCGGCCGAGGGCTGGTCGGAACCCCCGACAATTTCGGCAGGCTGGGAGAACAACCAAGCCATCCGGAATTGCTCGACTATCTTGCCCTAAAGTTTCGCAAGGAAGGTTGGTCCATCAAGAAGATGATTGGCTTTTTGGCTACCTCAAAGGCTTTTCGCCTTTCTTCGAGACCATCCGCGGAAGCCATCGAGAAAGATCCCGACAACCTTCTCCTCTCCCACGCCCATCTTAAGAGACTGGAAGCCGAACCCATCCGCGACTCCCTTCTGGCGGCATCCATGCGACTGAACTTGGATAGGGTAGCCGAAGGAGGTTCCGAAAACGGCAACACTTCCAGAAGAGCGGTTTACAGGCAAGCCAGACGCAACTCGCTCGATGCCTTCCTGTCGGTATTCGATGCTCCGGTACCTGCCACCACCAAGGGTCGACGGGACGCCACCAACGTTCCCGCCCAGTCCCTAACTTTGATGAACGATCCCTTCGTCATAAAAGCAGCCCTCGACTTCGCCAAAAACGCCAAGGGGGAAACCGAGTCCGAAAAAGTCTCCGGCATGTTTCGACTCGCCCTTGGTCGTCCCGCCAAAGAGGAAGAGACCGCCCGGGCGATTGCCTACCTGAAAGGAGCCTCGGCTGAGCAGTCAAAGGCATTGGCCGAAAAGCTCGCTTTGGAAAAAGATCTCTCCGACAGCTCGAAGGCATTGGCCTCCATATTGGATCCCATTCGGAACAAAATCCTTGATAGCCGAAAAAAGAAAGGGGTGGAGGCGCCCGTAGGGCCCAAGCCCAACCTTCATTGGAACTTCGCCGACGGTTGGAAGGATGCGATTCAGGGAATTACCGCCCATCCAAAGAATGGAGCCAAAATCGAAAACGGCGAGCTGGTCGTACGTGGTGGAGGTTACGTAGTGACGGACAAGATGCCCATAAGTTTCAGGGAAAAGACTTTGGAGGCTTGGGTGAAACTGGACAACCTGAACCAGCGAGCGGGAGGGGTCGTAACCATTCAGTCGCCCACCGGTTCGATTTTCGACTCGATCGTATTCGCCGAACAAGAAGGAAGACGCTGGATGTCGGGAAGCAACGCATTCAGACGCACGAAATCCTTCGGCGGAACCGAGGAGAAGGAGGCCGACAAGGACTTCGTGCACGTCGCCATCACCTACCAATCGGATGGGGCCGTTACGGGCTACCGCAATGGTCGCCCATACGGCAAATCCTACAAGACGGGCAAGGCGTCTTTTCCAAAAGGCAACAGCGTGCTGTCCTTCGGCGTACGTCACCTTCCGGCCGGCCCTGGGCGATCCTTGGACGGACGAATCCGTGAGGTTCGGATCTATGACCGGGCTCTGGAACCCGATGCCGTGATGGCTTCGTTCGGCGGCGCATCCGACTACGTCTCTGAAAAAGATCTCCTAGCCGCACTATCGGCCAATGATAAAAAGGAACGCGAAAAAATCGTGGCCAAAATTGCCGATTTGCAAAAAAGCCTGAAGGCCTACGATGATCTGGGCAGCAACTCTCCAACTGGCCTAAATGATCTCGCTCTCGCCCTTTTCAATATGAAGGAATTCATCTACCTGAAATAAATATCATGATAAATTCACTAAGTCGTCGCGATATGCTCTCCCGTTGTTCCACGGGGTTTGGTTTGTTGGCCCTGCAAGGAATGCTGGGTTCACAGGCTGCCCTAGCCGCCAAAACAGCGTTAAAGCCCAAGGCAAAGAGCGTCATATTCTGCTACATGTCCGGCGGAGCTTCCCACATCGATACCTTCGACCCGAAACCTGAACTTAAGAAATATGCGGGTAAGCCCATGCCCGTTAAGATAGAGCGAACACAGTTCAACAAGAACGGCAATGTCTTCCCCAGCCCCTTCGAGTTCAAGCGTTGGGGCAAGAGCGGCATGCCCGTAAGTTCCATTTTTCCGATGGTCGGCGAAATGGCCGATGATTTGGCAGTCGTGCGCTCCATGACAAGCAAGGTAAACGAGCACGCCCAAGGCAACTATGCCTTCCACTCGGGGTTTCCCTTCATGGGGCATCCGAGCGCCGGAGCCTGGGTAAGTTACGGTCTAGGTTCGGCAAACGAAAACCTACCCGGCTTCGTGGTCCTGAACAGCGCCGGATCGGTAGCTCCGCACGGGGGCGTGGGTCTGTATGGGAGCGGCTACCTGCCCGCAGGCAACCAGGGATCGATCCTGCAGGTGGACAATGCGGAACCCGTCCGCAACGTGAAGCCTCGAGAGTCTCTTTTCGCCCAGCGCAATCGCTTGAGTTTCCTCAAGGGTTTCGACAAGTCTTTCCTTTCCCAAACCGGAGAAAACCTCCAAGTGGAGGCCGCCATAAAGAATTATGAGACGGCGTACAAAATGCAGGCAGCCGTACCCGAGCTTTGCGACCTCAGCGGTGAAACCGAAACGACGAAAAAGCTCTATGGTTTGGACTCCCGCGACAAGCAAACGGCAGGTTATGCCCGCCAATGCCTGCTTGCCCGCAGGCTAGTGGAACGAGGCGTACGCTTCGTCGAACTAAGCTGCATCAACGAAGGCATTGGGGCAGGCAACGCCGCAAATCCTTGGGACCAGCACGGCGCCTTGGAAAAAGGTCATGCTGCCATGGCTCATCAAGTGGACCAACCCATAGCCGGACTACTTAAGGACCTTAAGGCAAAAGGGTTGCTCGACGAAACTTTAGTCGTTTGGGGAGGTGAGTTTGGCCGTACTCCTTTCTCTCAGGGAAGCAACGGGCGAGACCATAATCCCTACGGTTATTCCGTCTGGTTGGCCGGCGGAGGCGCGAAAGGCGGTACGATTCATGGAGCCACCGATGAATTCGGTTACCACGTGACCGAAAACAAATGCGAAATCTACGACCTTTGGGCCACCGTTCTCCATTTGCTGGGACTTGATCACGAGCACCTCACCTACCGTCACGGTGGACGCGACCTGCGGTTGAC
>Ga0315320_10002632_pt1 | contig 14768 bp, 14 predicted proteins | sample M140m21515metaG_FD_203458 | JGI IMG/M metagenome (GOLD analysis project Ga0315320, IMG submission 203458) | Ammonia-oxidizing marine archaeal communities from Monterey Bay, California, United States - M1 40m 21515 | ecosystem: Environmental > Aquatic > Marine > Coastal | place: USA: California... | reverse complement strand
CAGTAAAGCTAAAGTAACTTCGTGCTGCGATAATATTCGATAAGCGTCCTCGGCATCGAAGCCTTTCATGGCCGTAGCGACTACCTTACACCCATGAAACCACCCTGGCATAAGGACATCCATCAAACCTGCCATCCAAGCCCAATCGGCAGGCGACCAGATTGCGTCACCTTCTCTGGGGAAAAAGTCGTAAATGAATTCAAGGCTCGGCATATGACCAAGCATCATACGATGAGGTTGAACTGATCCTTTGGGCATACCGGTAGTCCCCGAAGTGTAACTAATCCAAGCTACGTCTTCGGACGAAGTATCCGCATTTTCAAATTCAGAGGATTGTCCGTCCATCATCGACCAAAAATTGAGTGCGTCTTCAATCTCGGCGTCAACTATCACGATTTTTTCTAATAGTGGGCACTGTGCGCGTAAACTAGCCACCTTGTCGTAATTTGCCGCGTCGGTAATAACCGCTTTAGCCCCGCAATCATTTAATCGGTAAGCTATAGCATCCGCAGCAAAAAGTACTGAACATGGGCCAGAGACCATCCCAGCCTTCCAGCAGGCGACGTGTGAAATTGCACATTCAGGATTCTGAGCTAACAACAAAGTTACTCGGTCGCCCACAGAAAAACCCCACGAAAAAAAGGTATTCGCTAACTTATTGGCGTAACTCTGAATCTCATCGAAAGTATATGTTGTAACTTCTTTATTATCGTCTTCGTAAGCTAGCGCTATCCGACCACTACCGTCTGCCCAACGATCACAGACATCGTTCGCGATATTGTAGCGCGCAGGAATGTCCCACTTAAAGTTGTCGTATATCTCCTGATACGTGTTTCCTGGCTGCAGTAAGCTAGTCATTGTTTCTGTCCACCCCCTAAAGTTAAGTACGCCGCTCCCGCCTCCCACTAAAGTGCATACCATAGTTAATTGGTGGTGCACCGGTAAGCCAAAGTATCAATCGCGACGAAAATATAGACGGTAACGATAACACGAGAACCGAGAACTGAGAACTGAGAACTGACTGCGCTATTTTATAAAAAATGAACAATTTATTTATTATTCACTTAGATATGTTAAACTCATTACTATGCCTCAATCAATATTGAATACCCAATACTCTACCGTCCAAAATGACATCCTTCGTGTAGCAACCCAAAGACTCATCAAATATGGTTACACCAAAACAACAATGTGCGAAATCGCCTCAGATCTCGACATGTCTACCGCTAACCTATACAGACATTACGCAAACAAGCTAGACATCCTCAAAGCATGTGCGATACGCAGTCTTAAAGAGGGGCTAGCAGACGTAAAACAGATAGTTGACGACAAAGGTAAAAATGCCGAGACAAGACTTCAAGCCTATGCTCTTCATCTGAGTAAAAGCACCTATGAGTTAGCAAGTGGTGATTCACAAATACTGGAAGTATTGAATATCGCGACAAAAGCATATCCAGAACTAATTCATGCTACTGATGAGCAGCACTGTTCATTACTCGCTTGTATTATCGACGATGGGGTTTCTAATAAGGAGTTCAAGCGCAGTCTAAAAGCATCTGAAATCAACGGATTTCACATGGCTTTAACGATGTTTCGCTATCCCTTTTTAGTACATATGTATTCTCTCACCGAGTTTCAAAGTATGGCGAAAGAGACAATCAAGATACTGACTGCGGCATTGAAGTCCGCTAAATAATTAATATACCAAGGAAAATCAATGCATGCTTTTGAAGCGCGACTCGCGCAACTTGTTTTAGATAATCGACTATTGGTGATCTCTATCTCACTTGTTTTAGTTGGGTTACTTTCCTATGGGTGTGTAAAACTCCTGCCAGATACCAGTTATAAGGCTTACTTCAGCAAGGATAACCCCGAATTAATAGCATTCGAAAAGATCGAGGACACTTATACGAAAAATGATAATGTTATTTTTGTGCTGGCGCCGAAAAATCAAGACGTTTTCACTGGGGAAACATTAAGTATTGTAGAAGAACTAACGATTGATTCTTGGCAAATGCCCTTTTCAACTAGAGTGGATAGTATTACTAACTTCCAATTTACCGAAGCTATGGAAGATGATCTGATTGTTCGAGATATGGCTAAAAATTCGCACTCGTTGACAACAGCAGAAATTCAAAAAATAAGGCAAAGAGTCTTGGCTGAGCCTCTGTTAATCAATCAATTAGTTTCAGAATCAGGTCATGTGACTGGAGTAAATATAACCCTAACCATACCCCCAGCCGAACTCACTGCTGCTACGCCAGAAATAGCAGCTTTTGCACGCGAACTGCAGGAGAAAATAGAAAAAAATCATCCGCAAATGGAAGTTTATCTGAGCGGCATGATAATGATGGATGATGCTTTTAATCAAAGCGCTATAAACGATTTTACAAAACTGTTGCCAGTTAGTTTTGCTGTGATGATGCTCCTGTTGGCATTTTTAGTAGGCAGGTTTTTTGGGACTCTAGCAACGTTTATCATTATCGTCTTTTCTATTCTCAGTGCACTCGGAGTTGGGGGCTATCTTGGTTATCCTTTGACTGGCTCTAGCCCCTCAACACCCATCATAATTTTAACAGTCGCCATCGCTAACTGTGTTCACGTACTTACAACCTATGCCCATTCGCTAAAAAATGGGGCGCAGCAAAAAGACGCAATGCACGACAGTTTGAAAGTAAACCTTCAACCCATCTTTCTTGCGAGTGTCACCACAGCGATCGGTTTTCTCACGATGAATTTTTCGGAAGTTCCTCCGTTTAACCATCTCGGGACACTGGTCGCAGTGGGGGTGCTGATTTCGTTCCTACTTTCGATCTCTTTTTTACCTGCGCTAGTTACTCTGCTACCCAAGAGCAATATCAAATTATCAGATAACGACGGGGAATCTTTAATAAGATTTGCTAATTTTGTCATAGCTAATAAAAAAGCGTGCCTTTGGTTCATGGTGGGCGGCATCACCCTGGCCATCATTAACATTCCTAAGAATGAATTGAATGATGTGTTCGTACATTACTTTGACGAAAAAATCGATTTTCGGACTGACACGGACTTCATGGTCGAAAACATGACTGGAGCCTATACTATCAATTTCTCACTCGAAGCTTCTGAGTCAGGCGGTATCAGCGATCCCGGCTTTTTATCCGATGTGGAAAATTTTTCTCTTTGGTTAGAAAGTCAGCCTGAAACTATACACGTGGCTCGTTTCACAGAAATAATGAAACGACTTAATAAGAATATGCATGGCGATGATCCAACTTACTACGCATTGCCAGATAACCGAGAACTCTCCGCCCAATACCTTCTTTTGTATGAAATGTCACTGCCGTATGGGTTAGACTTGAATAATCAAATTAACGTAGATAAGTCTTCCACAAATGTCAAAATTACTCTTCAAACGATTTCGAGTAAAGAGGGCATCGCATTAGACGCGCGGGCTAAGCAATGGGTTGTAGAAAACACCTCAAAAATCGCGCATGTAGATAGTGCAAGTACCTTCCTCATGTTTTCCAACATAGGTCAGAGAAATATCAAAACAATGCTTTTTGGCACCATTATTGCCCTAATACTCATTTCGGTTATTTTAATTCTCGCGCTTAAATCCTTAAAGCTCGGAGCACTTAGCTTGATTCCCAATCTTATACCAGCAGCCGTTGGCTTTGGTATATGGGGGCTTCTGGTGGGCCAAGTAGGCTTATCCCTTTCGCTAGTCACTGGAATGAGCTTTGGCATTGTAATCGATTACACCGTGCATTTTATGTCAAAATATCTAAGAGCCAAACGAGAGCAAGGAATGATGCCTGAGGATGCGGTTCGCTACGCATTTAGAACGGTTGGTCAGGCACTGCTGATAACTACAATGATTCTGGTGATCGGCTTTGGAATACTCGGGACATCAACATTTTATTTCAACGCAGGGATGGGGCAGATGACAGCAATGATTATTCTAGTTGCGTGTGTCGCCGTATTTCTCCTGCTCCCACCATTATTACTTAAAATAGAGGATAAAAATGCGCCAACTAATAACGATGCTACTGTGCCTGACCTTACTTAATGCCGGTGCGCAAACCGCAGAAGAAAAAGGACTCGCGATAGTCCAAGAAGCTGATGCGCGTGACACTGGCTGGATCGACTCTAAAGCAAATATGCAGATGATCCTAACCAACAAACAAGGCCAGAAAAGTGAGCGCTCTATTAAGATTGTTTCGCAGGAAGTAATTGGCGATGGTGATAAGAGCCTATCAATTTTTAACTCTCCAAAAGATATTAAAGGCACCGCTTTTCTTAGTTATACCCATTCCTTAAAACCTGATGACCAATGGCTATATTTGCCCGCGTTGAAACGAGTCAAACGTATTGCGTCCGCTAATAAGTCTGGTCCATTTGTAGGAAGTGAATTCGCTTATGAGGACTTGACGTCTCAGGAAGTAGAAAAATACACCTATAAGTGGCTGAAAGATGAAGAAATTGATGGAAAGAATCATTTTGTCGTCGAGGCATATCCGGCGTATGAGAACTCTGGATATACGCGTCAAGTGGTGTGGATTGACAGCCAAATGTACCAAGCGGTAAAGATTGATTTCTACGATAGAAAAAACACCTTACTCAAAACACTAGTCAGCTCGGACTGGTCTCAGTATCTATCAAAATATTGGCGGCCTGGTAGAATGCTAATGACGAATCACCAAACAGAAAAAAGCACCGAACTACTATGGAAGGACTACGAATTTCAGGTTGGACTGACCAACAGAGATTTTGACAAAAATACACTAAAGCGATCTCGCTAATCAATCGTCGTAGCCTTTGATGGAGCCAATCAAAAAATTTGTTATTAAAGACTACTCAACTCAGAGTGGCTGCAAACTAGATCTAACAATTCAATATCGGACTTACGGAGTCTTATCATCCGATCGCTCTAATGCAGTGCTAATTCCCTCTTTCTATGGAGGAAATGATACAGACGTACAGTATCTATTTGCTCCGGGAAGAGTACTGGATCCAGAAAAGCATTTTATTATCGCCGTAAATATGTTTGGCAATGGATGCTCTACTTCCCCGAGTAATATCAATAATGAATATGCAGGCACTGCGTTCCCCACTATAACGATCTACGACAACGTAATCTGCCAACAGCACTTAATCACTCGAGAGTTTGAAATACCTAAGCTGCGATTAGTAACAGGGTTCTCGCTTGGCGCCGCACAGGCTATGCAGTGGGGAGCATTGTTTCCAGGAATGGTCAATGCGCTGCTGCCAATATGTGGTGCTGCTAAAGTCGCCCCCCATAATAAAGTATTCATAGAAAGCGCTATTCAAGTGCTGAAGCAAATACCCGATTTCTATCATGGCAACTATACAAACCCTCCTGTCGATGCGATTGACGCCTTTGGCCATGTTTATGCGGCTTGGCTATTCTCACAGGACTTCTTCGCGCAAAGAAGCTATACCTCACTAGGTATGTCATCGCCGGAGGATGTCGTACAGTTCACCAAGAAGTACTTTCAAAAGTCTGATGCAAATGATCTAATCGCTATGGCCAATACATGGACCGCATTTGATATCAGTAAAAATATGAAGTTTAAAGGCGATTTCAATAAGGCGCTTAACGCCATAACTGCTAAAACCATTATAATGCCCTGCGATACCGATCTATACTTCCGTGTATCAGATAATGCGCAAGAAGTCTTGGCTATGCCCGACGCCAGTTTAAGGCCACTAAGATCTGACTGGGGACACGCCGCGGGTTTCGGCATGAATGCCAATGATAACGACACAATAGACGGTGCTATAGAAGAACTTTTAGCACAAAAACTATAAGAGGCTAACTTCAACCTCAACATACTAAGGACTTAATTCATGGCACCCACTATCACAGTCGAACCCACTAAGACGACATCTAAGGTTGAGTTCCCCGACAGTCTTGGATTCGGCAAAATATTCACCGATCGTATGTTTTCGCAACGTTTTTGTCCTGCGAAAGGTTGGTACGACGCGAAAATTGGCCCTTATCAGGAAATATCGCTCGACCCAGCTACGACAGTATTCCATAACGGTCAAATGATCTTTGACGGAACCAAAGCCTATCGCAGAAAAGATGGCGACATAAACTTGTTTAGGCCAGAATTAAATGTCGAGCGTTTTAATCTGTCGGCACAGCGCATGGGAATGCCTGAAGTAAATCCTCAAAGTCATTTAAGTGCAATACGAGAACTCGTGAGGTTGGAAGAACAATGGGTGCCAAACATGGAGGGAACTGCACTCTATATCCGACCAACCATGATCAGTGTCGAAAAAACCTTAGAAGTCCGAGCAAGCAAGGAATATTTACACTTCATCATATTAACGCCGGTTGCCCCCTATTTTGCGGACGGTTTCTCCCCTGTGTCGGTACTAGTTTCTGATGATTACGTGCGTGCGGTTCCAGGAGGTACCGGCCAAGCTAAAACACCGGGAAACTATGCAGGCTCTATTGCCGCAACCGAAGTCGCTCTAAAGAAAGGTTACCAGCAAGTCCTTTGGCTGGATGGTGTGGAACGAAAGTATATCGACGAAGTCGGGGCAATGAATATTGCTTTCGTATTGAATGGAAATAAAATCGTAACGCCGAGCCTTACAGGCGCTATACTCCATGGAGTGACACGTAGGTCATTGCTGGATCTCGCTCCTCAATTAGGTTATCCGATCACCGAACGGAGAATTGGTATTGATGAAATTATAGAAGGTATTTCCTCTGGTACAGTAACAGAAATATTCGGCATGGGCACCGGAGCTGTTATAGCACCTGTTGGTCAATTGAGCTACAGAAATCAGGCGATCTCAGTAAGAGATGGAAAGCCTGGCCCAATCGCCACGCGCCTTTATAAAGAACTAACCAGTTTGCAAAGAGGCCAAACCGAAGATACCAATAACTGGACACAAATAATAAAAATCTAACACTTACAATTTAATGGAAGAGATATCTTATGACAACCGTAAAACTTATTGAATACGAAGATGCTTGTAAAGATGTGCGTGAAATTTATGATGATATAAGAAAATTACGCGGTAGCGATTTCATTAATAATTTCTGGAAGGCTTTAGCAAACGACCCGAGTCAGCTGAAGCAAATTTGGACTCAATTAAAAATTGTCATGGGCCCAGGTTCAATCGACCCGTTGACGAAAGAAATGATATATATCGCAGTTTCCGTTGCAAACTCCTGCACCTATTGTACGCATTCACACACAGCCCAAGCACGAGTGAAGGGAATGACAGATGAACAGCATAATGAGCTGATTGCTATTATCGGGATGGCTCATCAGACAAACGGGCTAGTTACCTCAATGCAAGTAGACGTCGACGAAACATTTTTAGTTAAATAACGATTCTTTAGGAGAAAAAAATGACAAATAATGCAACAGCCGGCTATGTCATGAATCAAACAATGTTACGAATACGTGACCCAAAAGTATCCGTGGCATTTTATCAAGACACCCTCGGTATGACGCTGTTGGGCAAATTTGACTTTGCGGAAATGAATTTCTCACTTTATTTTATGGGGTACTTAGCGGAAGGTGAGGCAATTCCTGAAGATAAAAAGAAAAGATCGGAATGGATTTTTGCTCGGCCGGCTCTCGTGGAACTGACGCATAACTGGGGAACCGAGAATGATCCTGATTTCGCTGGCTACCATGATGGCAACCAGCAGCCTCAAGGCTTCGGACACATTGGTATCTCAGTACCTGATGTTTATAAAGCGAGTGAGCGCTTTGAGGAATTAGGGATTGAATTTGTAAAGCGCCCAGACGACGGGCAGATGAAAGGACTAGCATTCATTAAAGACCCCGATGGATACTGGATTGAAATACTAAGCCCCAAAGGACTTCGCGATATAGCCGGCGATTAGATTTGCTAGGCGTTTTTAATCGTCAGTCCGCCGTCAACCGCAAGATGCGTGCCGGTAATATACTGAGACGCTGGTAACACGTAATTTAAAGTCCCATGCGCTACTTCCTCTGGCTCCGCATAGCGTTTTAAAGCCGATCTTCTTGCCGCAAAAATCGCCTTTGACTCGTCGGGGATGTCGGCAGTCATCCCCGTATTTATTGGTCCTGGGCAAATGCAATTAACGGTTATACCTTTCATTCCTAACTCTACTGCTAACGACCGAGTTAAACCAATAACACCTGTCTTCGAAGCAGTATAAGCGCTAACACCTTTAGTCGCGCCAAGCCCTTCAGTAGACGCTATGTTAACTATGCGCCCTCCTTCGGAAGCTTCTAAGTGTGGCAAGCATTCTCTCGCTAACATGACCTGAGCTGTTAATAAAATATCCAAGCTACGACCCCAGCCTTCTTCAAATGAGGGTGCGTCGATTGGCTCGTATCGCACGATCCCAGCATTATTAATTAATATATCGAGCCCGCCCCATTTCTGAGCGATGGCAGACACGACAGTGACTCGATCAACCTTTTGGCTCACATCCAATACCCAACCAAAAGCACTACCTCCCGCCTCATTGATCTCTCGAACAACACGACTGACTTTGTCAGCATCTAGATCGGTCACCGCGACATGTGCACCCTCATCGGCAAACAAATGTGCTGTGGCTCGCCCCATCCCACTGGCTGCACCAGTCACCAACGCAATTTTCCCTTCGATACTTCTGCTAAGTTTGCTTAGTTTAGCCACAATTCTCTCCGTAGGTCATTTTATAAAAGCTCAATATGTACAAAAATATAATGCTTGAAGTTTTCCAGATTATCTACAACAAAAAACTAAAATATAATTATTGGCTGGCATGAGGAAGTTGTGCTTTAGACGAAAATCAAACTCTCTGCCTAAATTTTCTAACTCGTCAATGCTGCGGATCCGGAACTCTGGAGATTGCCTCTGCAGCCATTCATCTAGCCTTTTATTACCAAGCGTAGCTGGAAGCCTCGAGCTGTGAAACGGCCCATAAATAAAAAACAAACCAGAGTCTGTCAACATGGAAGACACTCCCGAAAACATGCAAGCGACATTCGACCAGCTCATATAATGCACTGTGTTCGAGGTAAAAACGAAATCGTAATGGCTTTCACACCAATTATAGCTTGTTACGTCCAATACCAACGGATCGAGCATATTCCGCGCATTAGAATCAGCAATCCATTGTCGGATACCAGGAATATTGTATTCCAATTCTGTCGGTTGCCATTGGAGATGCGGAAGTCTCTCACAACAATATACGCCATGCTGACCGGTCCCAGAGCCTATCTCAAGTAACGTTTCACCCTCGTCTAGAAAAGGCTTCAATACTTTGAATATAGCCTCTTTATTCCTGCCTGCAGCATCTACGTAGGGTTTATTCATATCAATTTCATTAAACTGATTGGTTCGTTTATCGAGAGATCTACACGATAACTCGACCAAATTCTAAGACTAGTGTTAAATTATAAATCAAATCATCTATTTTGGATTTTTTTTCGTAATGACAGAAATTAACTATACAGACCTGCCTAAAGTATCAGCTACGATCAATTACATTGACGGGTCAGCAAAAAACCCTGAATTTTTCCTTTTTGATCCCGAGCCTAACGATCGTCCACCACCACCCAAAGTCGACAAACGAGAAATGTCTATCCACGATGTACGCACATGTATGGATTTGGTCACTTTAGATAACAACGGGTTTTCATTTTGTTCACAGAACTTGCCTAAACTAAACTACGAAGACTCTGGGATAGTAAAAACAAAGTACTATCCTCTATGTGCAGACCTAGTAAAAATAGAGACCGGTTGCAAGGAAGTGTATGTCTTTGATCATAATGTCAGAGAAACTGGCAAGCGCAAAAGCGGTATTTTCCCTCCAGCCAGAAATGCTCACAACGATTACACCAATGAGTCAGCTCCTGCGCGGGTAAACGACCTGATGGGCAGCAGGGCAGAAGAACTGTTAGCTCGAAGGTACGCATTTATTAACGTTTGGCGTCCATTACGAGGACCCGTGGATACGCAGCCACTGGCTGTATGTGATGCAAAAACCGTCGCACCCGAAGACTTTATATCTGCCCATCTAAGGTACCCAGATCGAAGTGGCAAAGTCTTTTCCGTGAAACATAATCAAACTCATCGGTGGTGCTACCTAGCGAGGATGGAAGATAGAGAAATTATGCTTATCAAATGTTTTGACACGGCAGGACCAAAAATCACCAAATACACTGCTCACACTTCCTTCTATGAGCCGGAACAACCGAAGTTGCCAAAGGGACGCAAAAGTATAGAAGTGAGAGCGTTAGCCTTTTTTTAGATCGGACACAATCGGAACCAATCGGTTTGCCACCTGCGCGAACGGCGCACAGGCGGCTAAACGACAGACATTATTAACCCTGCATCCCAGTCTCTGCAGCGCCTGGATGCAAACTAGCAGCGGCACTCGCACGCCCCTTCATGCGTTCCATCCAAGATGATAGATTGCCAAGCTCAGCCTCTAGAGGCTGCCCAACGCCATTCATAAAATCAAGACAGCAAAAAAGAATCAAATCAGCCAAGGTCATTTTATCGCCACCGACGAAATCCCGCCCCGCCATCAAATTATCAAGCCATTCGCGTGCCCCCTTCGCTTTAGCTTTAAGGCTGTCCGCAGACTCGGGAAAACACAACATCCGATCCCGGAAGATATCTATTCCTTCGGCGTAACGAAATCCGTTATACATATTTTCGGTTATATTCAACTCCACGCGCCGAACCCACATTCTGGTTTCTGCTCTCTCCTCCGCATTGCCTCCAATCAGGGGGTTGCTTGGATTCTTTTCTTCTAGGTATTCACACACTGCGACGGTTTCTCCGATTACACTACCGTCATCTAACTCTAACGCAGGCATTTGACCGCCAGGGTTTTTAGCCGTATATGCTGCCGCTCTGTTTTCTCCGCCTAACAAATCATGCTCTACTGTTTCGATATCAATACCCTTTTCGATACAAAACATTCTCACCATACGAGGATTAGGGCCAAACGAACTTAGTAATTTCATTCTACTCTCCATCTTTTTATTTTTAATTCTCAGATTTATTCTACGTCATGACTGTAACAAAAAAAATTGTTATTATTTCTTGTTAATGTTGCGTCTAACATAAATTAAATAAAATACGGATAACAAAGTATTTTATGTTAAAATGTAACAAATGACGTCACCGCACGAAATCACAATAGTTTGGCCGAAAATATGCTTGCTAGTATTTTTCTTGAGCAGCATAGTCTCATGTGCAGATGAAAATTCCACGACTGCCAAGATCCAATCGTCAACTTCGACCGTTTGCGGAGAAACAATTATTGCTACCGAAAAAGGTTCAGTTGGTTTCATGAAAAACCTTGCTGAGAGTGAGGACTCAATTCGAGCAATCGCTGACAAACAATTGCGCGCAGCACTTGAGTCTAAAACGAGTGATCAATCATCGAGTTCTTCGGAGGCAAGTGACACTAGAATTATTTACAGGGTAAAGCCGATAGAATTCCTACCAAAAGCTGAACAAAATCAGATCTGTCTGCAGTTGGAAGAAGAGACCAGCGTCACTCCTTTAAAATATGGGCCAAATGAGTTCGCTTCAGTAACTGGTTTAAATGATTGGATCATGAGCCTCACAAGAGGCAATGGCGAAGATGGGAAGCTACTCTACAAACAATGTGGTTCAAACTGCAGTCCCCGCTACACATTCTCTATTGACGCGAAGGAGTCTAATTATGTAGTCAATACAGAAGTTTTATGCGGATTAGCTAGAGATACCGCGAGCGACCTATACGAATTATCAACCGCGTTAGTAGCACAGAGCTGCGCCTCTGATTGATGGACTCATATAAGCACAGGTTAATTGCGCTCATGCGAAACGTGAATTTAGAACAAGCTAAATTAAGATTGATACAAGTCGTAATGTGGCCATTCTGTCTTTTATCATCCATGAGTATTTTGGCGATTGGATTTTCTCAAGATGCGGAAACGCTCTACTTTAATTTGTCTTACTTATGGATTATCGCGTGCCTCTTGTTGTGCGAAAGAAGGTTTACCTACCGTGTTGATTGGACTCGGGCTGACGGTCAAACCGGCGCCAATATCTATCATACCTTGTTGAATAAGGGCCTAGTTCAGGCGGCTATAGTCGTGGGGATCTCGACAGGTGCGATCACAACCCAAGAAGAAGCCTTCCTGTCTGATTGGCCTCTAGCGTTGCAGGTCCTATTAGGGCTTATTACCTCAGAGTTAGGACTTTACTGGGCGCATCGATGTTCTCATGAGTACCCATATCTTTGGCGTTTTCACTCCGTACACCATAGCGTTAAAAGATTGTGGCTGGTGAATACTGGTCGATTTCACTTCATCGACTCGATAATCAGTGTTCTTGCTAGCCTCCCCTTCTTACTTCTCTGCGGGATATCCACTGATGCTATCGTGTGGGTTAGCGCCATCACGGCGTACATCGGCATACTAACTCACTGTAACGCTGATATGCATTGCGGCGTTTTAAACAAGGTCTTTAATACCCCTCAACTGCACCGTTGGCACCACTCTATCGATTCAAAAATTGGGAACAACAACTATGGCGAAAATCTAATGCTTTGGGATAAGATCTTTGGGACTTACTACTACAAAGAAGACTCTTCAGTAGATGTCATCGGAATCCAGGAAAAAATGCCCACTAATTTCGCCAAACAGCTGCTCATACCATTTATTTGGAATCGCTATCAGGCTAGTGGCGAAGACGCAGATACTCGGTAATTTTTTTTCTTAGCCTGAAAGACTCGCCAGATCATATTACTCAATACTTTGCTGGCGATGCCCCTCGCCTTAAGCCCTATGGCAGTAACTACCATATGCACAGCCGAATCAATGTGTACTTTTTTGTACATGCTTGTAGCAATTTGATTATACGTTCCAGCGCATTGTTCTCGATTGTAACTAACGCCTATGTCTCCTAATCGCGCTGTTGCAGCATGCCATGCATAACCAAGCTCATCATCACTCGCCTCAGCGACTCTGCCGATAGCAATTTTTATGCGTTTGAATAGATTTAACTTTTTATACCGCTCTGCATGCAATTTAAACAGCCTGTAATGCCTAGATTCATCACGAGAAATAAGTGCGCAGATCTGACGAAGAACAGGATCAGCCGAAAAATCTCTCAATGCAGCGTAATAGGAGCAAGTACCAGATTCAACGACACATCGTGCCAAAAGTTCCCCAGCCTGAGAACCCCTCACCGAAACCTCTGCTTCTAAGGGGATCTGATAAAGACGCCTAAAATGAGCTAAGCGTTGTTTGAAGTTAAAGCTAGGATCGACTAGCTCCGCCCAGCGACCAAGGGCTTCACCGTGCTGAATTTCCTCATCACCCCACCTATTGGCTACGGCGCAAAACTCGGGATCATCTTTAAAAACGTTATTTAAATACACCACATAATCTGCGCTATTCGCCTCCACGAGCGCCGCCGTTTTTACGGCGGAAAGCAGTTCAAGAGTCACCACGTCCGGCTTTAAAGCCGACCAATCAATGTCATCTAAAGTCCAGTGCTTTGCTTTTAACGTCATAATAAAAAATAATTCATTAAGGAGTGCTGGGGGCAATTATATTGGCATATAATGGTTAAACAAAATATTACTACTGCATCTAAACTCGCGTTCTGCTAGTCAGACCTCGGTTGTGAGTATATCAGGATAACCAAATGTTCGTCATAATGTGCATCCAACAGATAAAAACTTGAGTGTTTGTTTTTGAATGGACATTAATAGCCCCAAAAACAATAGCATAAATCGTTTCTCAACCAGAGCCTATCTGCCTGAGAAACTGTCCTGGCTAAGCAAGCCACTTAGCTCCGTTTTAGATTTCACCTTAGGCCTCCAGAAACTGGCTGCGGTTTACCATAAATCGCAAGGCAAAAATCCTTTGGACTTTACGACTGATGTTTTAAATACTGTTCAGGTCACTTTCCAATCAGGAGATAACTCTATAGAGAACATTCCCGTGGATGGTGGCTGTATTGTGGTGGCAAACCATCCTCATGGAATGCTTGATGGAGTGGGAATGATTAAAGTATTGCTCGAACGAAGGAAAGATGTTCGAGTGATGGCGAATCATTTACTGTACTGTTTTGAAGAACTCAAGACAACTTTTATCGGAGTAGATCCCTTCGGGGGAGATCATGCTAAGCGATTCAATACTAAGGCTGTTTTGGAAGCCAGGAAGTGGGTCAACGATGGCGGGCTATTGGTCATATTCCCAGGCGGCGAAGTGTCTAGTTTTCACTGGAAAACTAGAGCTATAGCTGACCCCCACTGGGATTCAGGTGTAAGTTGGTTGGCTGAAAAAACAAATGTTCCTGTAGTACCCGTATTCATTGATGGAAGAAATTCAATCTGGTTTCAAATGGCGGGGATGCTCCATCCTAGACTACGCACCAGTTTACTTGTCCAAGAGTTCTTACATCACAAAAAGAAAGTAATAAATGTGTACTGCGGTCCTTTAATCAGTCCTAAAACGCTAGCTAGAATACCCGATGCTCTTGAGATTGCCCGCTATCTGAGAACTTGTACCTATCTTATTAATGATCGAAATTCATATCGTAAGCCGTTTACACTAAAAAGAGATAAAGCTTCCTTAGTACCAGAAGAAATAACCGACGGTTATAAGGCAGAGGCGTTAGAAAATGAAGTAAATAATCTGCCTAAAGAACAATGTCTGGTCTCTAAAACCGGTAAGTTGGAAGTGTGGTGCGCGGACGCGGATCAGATCCCAACAATTCTTAAAGAAATTGGCCGGCTG
>Ga0315320_10002628_pt1 | contig 14777 bp, 8 predicted proteins | sample M140m21515metaG_FD_203458 | JGI IMG/M metagenome (GOLD analysis project Ga0315320, IMG submission 203458) | Ammonia-oxidizing marine archaeal communities from Monterey Bay, California, United States - M1 40m 21515 | ecosystem: Environmental > Aquatic > Marine > Coastal | place: USA: California... | reverse complement strand
CAGGTAGTTCTACTGTTAGAGTAAACAGTATTGCTATTCATAGAGTTGGTGACGCAACAGGTGGTCATGGTAGTTGGGTTGCTAATGCTGCCGCTACAGGAAGTTCTAACGTAAACGCTGGTTAATCGTGTATAAATATTGGTATGGCCAATTTAAACGCAACTAACAATAGTAAACGTGCTACTAGAATTTACAAAGATTTAGATTTAGACTTTGGTAGAAATATTGTTACAAATGATGTCAATAGACTTACTGATGTTGAAGCGGTTAAACGAAGTGTTAGAAACTTAATTAATACTAATCACTTTGAAAGACCTTTCCACCCAGAAATTGGTGGTAATGTTAGAGCTTTATTATTTGAGCCAATGACACCATTGACTTCTTTAAACTTACAAAGAAAAGTAGAAGAAGTGTTAAACAACTTTGAACCAAGAGCAAAGATAACACAAATTTTGGCTGATCCTGATATTGATAGAAATGCATATAGACTTGAAATTAAATTTTATGTTATAGGAGTACAAAATCCAATTACAGTAGAAACATTTTTAGAAAGATTAAGATAAGATGGCAAGCAATAAATTACAAGTTTCAGATTTTGATTTTGATGATATAAAAGCAAATTTAAAATCATTTTTACAAGATCAATCAGAGTTCCAAGATTACGACTTTGAAGGTTCTGGTTTCGCAGTCTTATTAGACTTACTTGCTTACAATACACACTACCTAGGTTTCAATGCTAATATGTTAGCAAATGAAATGTACCTAGACAGTGCTGACATTAGAAAAAATATTGTATCAATAGCAAAGATGTTAGGTTACACACCTACATCACCAAAGTCACCTGTGGCAACTATTGATGTTACACTTAATAATGTAACTGGTAGTCCAGCCACTGTAACTGCAGCTAAAGGTACAGCATTTACGACAACGGTAGATGGTGAAACATATCAGTTTGTTACTAATGCATCAGAAACAATGACACCATTAAATGGTGTTTATAAGTTTTCTAACTTATCATTATACGAAGGAACACTTGTAACATTTAAATATACAGTAGACAGTACAGACGTTGACCAAAGATTTATTATACCAAGTGTTGATGCAGATACATCAACTTTAAAAGTATCTGTACAAAATTCCGCTACTGATACAACAACAAGTACATACTCATTAGCAACTGGAGTAACTAGTTTATCATCAACTTCAAAAGTTTATTTTTTACAGGAGATGGAAGATGGTAAGTTTGAAGTTTATTTTGGTGATGGTGTATTAGGTTCAAAATTATCAGATGGTAATATTGTAATACTAGAATATATCGTATCAAATAAAACAGAAGCAAATGGTGCTAGTGCATTTACATTATCAACTAACATTGGTGGTTTTACTGATGTGTCTATATCAACAGTTTCAAGTGCTCAAGGTGGCGCAGAGGCTCAATCAAAAGAATCTATTAGATATAATGCACCTTTACAATTTTCAGCACAAGATAGAGCAGTAACCACAAGTGACTATGAAAGTTTGGTTAGATCAATATATCCAAATGCTCAATCAGTATCTGCTTGGGGTGGTGAAGATGATGAAACTGCTGTATATGGTGTCGTTAAGATAGCGATTAAAGCAGCATCAGGTTCTACTTTAACAAATGCAACTAAAAATGATATAGTTACACAATTACAAAAATATAATGTTGCATCTGTAAGACCAGAAATTGTTGATCCAGAAATTACAAAAATATTATTAACATCTAATATAAAATTTGATGAAAAGGCGACTACAAAAACTTTTACTACTCTAAAATCAGATGTATTAACAACTATTACAAATTACAACACAAATACACTATCTCAATTTGATGGTGTGTTTAGATTCTCAAAACTTTCAAGTTTAATTGATGGTACGGATAATTCTATTTTATCTAATATTACAACATTAAAAATAAGAAAAGATTTTACACCTACATTAGCCTCATCAACTAGATATGATATTTACTTTAGAAATGCATTATATAATCCACACTCTGGTCATAACACAGCTGCTGGTGGTATATTGGAAAGTTCTGGTTTTAAAATATCAGGTGATAGTTCTACAGTTTTCTTTTTAGATGATGATGGTCAAGGTAATGTTAGACGATATAGTTTATCTGGTTCTACTAGAATATATGCAAATAACACACAAGGTACAATTAATTATGATACTGGCGCAATAACAATTAATTCTTTAAGTGTATTGAGTGTAGAAAATATTAGAGGCGCAGCATCATCTAAAATAGAATTAACAGTAGTACCAACTTCAAATGATGTAGTTCCAGTAAGAGATCAAATAATAGAAATAGATACAGCCAATTCATCTATTACAGTTAGTGCAGATACTTTTGTTGGTGGCTCTTCTGACGCAGGAGTAGGGTACACAACAACAAGTAGCTACTAATGGCAAAGTTTACCAAAAAGATAACTAACCTTATAAATCAACAAGTACCAGAGTTTGTACTTAGCGATCACCCTAAATTTTTAGAGTTTGTAAAAACATATTATAGGTTTATGGAATCTGCAGAGATCACTCTGGCGAATATAGAGTTAACAGATGGTATTCAATTAGAAACAGAAACAGCGCAAGAAAATAATTTAGTATTAAACGCATCAAAGTTAGATACAGATAGAACATCACTTGACGCTGGTGATAAGATACTTTTAGAAGATACTGGTTTTGGTAAATTTGAAAGAGGTGAAATAGTTACAGGTTCTACTTCAAACGCAACTGCAACAGTCTTATCAGAAGATTTAGTTAGTAATAGATTATTCATATCAGCACAAGATAAGTTTGTACAAGACGAAATTATCACAGGTGGTACATCAGGCGCAAGAGCAACAATATCTAATTATAAACCAAATCCTGTAAACAATATACAGGACTTATTAAACTTCCGTGATCCTGATAAAGCAATATCTAACTTTTTAACAAAATTTAGAAATGAGTTTTTAAACACTTTACCAGAGACTTTAGACGAAAATGTTGACAAAAGAAAATTAATTAAAAATATTAAATCTGTTTATAGATCAAAAGGTACACAAAGAGGGCATGAATTATTTTTTAGATTTTTATTTAATATAGATTCCGAAACAATTTATCCTAGAGAGCAAATGTTAAGAGTATCAGATGGTCAATTTGATACTAAAAAAGTTTTAAGAGCAATAGGCACAGTTGGTGATACATCAGGTTTGATAGGTAGAACAATTACAGGTCAAACATCTGGTGCAACAGCGATTGTAGAAAATATATTTAAATTTCAAATTGGTATTAATGAAGTATCAGAGATTATTATAAATGGTGAGACAATTACAGGAACGTTTGTTACAGGTGAAGAAATTAGAGGTACTGAATCTGATACATCTGACATTTTTATTAAAGCAACTGTTACTGGTATACCTAATATAGTTTCAATAACAAATGATGGTGGTTTATTAAGCATAGAAGATTCCATTACTTTAACAGGCGCTGGTACATCAGCAGTTATACAGGTTGATAATATAGGATCAGGTGGTATTACAGAAATATTAATAGATGATGCAGGTACAGGTTATGCGATTGGTGATGATTTAACTTTTACTAACACAAATACAAATGGTGGTGGTGTCACAGCAAAAGTTTCTGTAGTAAACGGAGGTATTGCACCTGAAACTGGAACAACTGGTGCAACTGCAACAGATCACATAGTATTAGAAGATGAGACTATGAGAGGTGATGTTTATACAGGTAACAAAATAGTACAAGAGAGTGGAACAGGTAATGAAGATATTACAGATATTAGAATTATAAACTCTGGTAGTGGTTATACGTCTTTACCTACAGCAGTAGTATCAACAGGTAGTGGTGGAAGTGGAGCAAAAGTTATTCCTTATGGTCCTGAAATAGGTAGATTACTTTCTACTAAAACAATTGAATCAGGCGCTGGTTATGAAGGATCACCAAGTCCTACAATAAAACTACCTAGTACAATTATTGTAAAAGATAAAACAGGTACTTTTACAGAAGGTGGTACCGTAACAGGATTAGATTCTTCATCAACATCAATATCAGCAACAATTGTATCTTTTGATTCAAGTAATAATTTATTAGTTGTAAAAGATGCCACAGGTGAGTTTGCTGAAGCCACAACTGTTTCTTTAGGTGAGTCAGCAAGCGCAACTGTTCTTAAAAATGATTTAGCAACAGCAACAGTTACAGTAGGTGCCGTTGTAGATACTGCTGGTACGTTTATCAATGAAGACGGACATTTATCAGAATCTACAATGAAAATACAAGATAGTTTATATTATCAGGATTTTTCTTATGTAATTAAAGTTGGTAGATCAATTAATGACTGGCGAGATAGTTTTAAAAAGACTATGCATACAGCTGGTTTCTACTTTACAGGTCAAGTAGATATGGCCACACAAGTAAATAATAGAATTAGAAGTTTCACAGGTGTTAACAGTGGATTGGTATTTGATCCAGGTGCTGATCTAGTTATTAATACTTTATTCTCTACAATATTTGGTAGAAGATTAGGTACAGTAGATGATGGTACTACATTAAGAGGTACACCAACAGTTGGTGTTGATCCTGACCATGACGATTCTACAATAGAACACTTTACTGCGAATACAAGAGATTTAACTTTAAGAAGACATTTAACTAGAAAATTTAGATCAGGTTTCAATCCTATAACTATTAGAGGATCAGCGAATAAGTATGGTTTCGCATATTGTGGTCCTACAATGAACACACTAAATAGATTTGGATTATCACACTTTAGTGGAAGTGGTGGTAGAGCTGTTACTACAACAACAGGTGGTGCCTCAGATAGTACGGTAACAACATCTATATCGCCAATGAGATTAGATAATTTCGCTGACTTTAGATTAACAGGTACTTATAATACATCTTTAGATGGTGAAGTAGTACAATTGGGAGATATAGAAACAGATAGATTAAAGACAAATTTAGCGTTACCAACAGAAATCACCGAAAGTTAGCGTATAAATATAATTAAGAAAAAGAGGAAAATATGCCAGCAATAATAACAAACAAATTTAGAATCCACAATCAGGAACAATTTGTGGAATCATTTTCAGAAACGGCTGCCAACGTCTATTATTTAGGCATAGGTAGACCACAAGCTTTCGCCACTCAAACTAGAGGCGATAGTAGAACAGATAATTCAGGTAGCGATAGTGCACCTTTAACACCCGTAGACTCAATAGGAGACGAATTTTATACTTTTGACGACTTGCTGGCCGCTAAAAGAGTAACAAGTTCTGATGTTTCTATTGTTATTCCTCGTAGAAATTGGACAACTGGTACAGTTTATGACTACTACAGACATGATTATGGTAATAGAGTAACGGGTACTACAAATACTCAAACTGCGAATAGTGGTGCAACAAATTTATTTGACTCAACATTTTATATTATGACAGATGAATTTAAAGTTTATAAATGTTTAGACAACAATGGTAATGCTGCTTCTACAGTAAAACCTACAGCAACAGGAACAACTATTATATCATCTGGAGGAGATGGATATAAATGGAAATATATGTACACACTTTCTGCATCTCAACAAGCAAACTTTTTATCAACAGACTTTATGGCGGTATCAACTGATTCAACTGTAAGTGCTGCAGCGGTAGATGGTGCTGTAAACATAGTAAAAATTAAAACAGCTGGTTCAGGTGGTACTAATGGTACACACGCAAGTGTTCCAATCAGAGGTGATGGATCAAGTGGTGTATGTACAGTAACAGTAGCAGGTGGTGCAGTGACAGCAGTCACAGTGACAACACCAGGTACAGGATATACATTTGCTTATATTAGAAATGCAGACATAGTATCAGCTGGAGCAACAAATTTATCAGGCGCCGAGTTAGATGTTATCATTGAGCCAAAAGGCGGACACGGTAAAAACGCAATCAAAGAATTAGGCGGATTTTTTGTTATGATGAACACCAACTTTGAAGCCGGAGAGACTTCAAATTCTGGTGACTTTACAACTGCTAACGATTTTAGACGAGTTACATTAATGAGAGATATTCAGTCTGGTGGTTCTGCTGCAACGGCGACTACATTAAGAAATACAAAAGCAGTTCTATTAACTGGCTCACCAGGAACTTTTACAGCTGATGAAGAAATTAATCAAGCAACAACTGGCGCAGTTGGTAAAGTAGTAGAGTTTGACTCAACAAATAATATTTTATATTACATACAAACAAGATTTAATGATGAGGGTGTAGATAGTAATGGTAATCTAACTGCATTCTCGGGTGCAAATACTATCACAGGTCAATCCTCAAGTGCAACAGGAACACCATCAACATCATCAACTACAGTTGATAGTGTTGCATTTACAAGTGGATATAATGCTGGTGAGATCACTGCAGACTCAGGTGATATAATGTATGTAGAAAACAGATCACCAATTACCAGAGCGGCTGACCAAACAGAGAACGTCAAACTGATAATTGAATTTTAGAGAGGAATAAATGCCAAGTCCAACTGACTTTAATCTCTCGCCTTACTTTGATGACTTTAGTGAAAGTAAAAAATTTCACAGAGTTCTCTTTAGACCAGCTTTTGCTGTACAGGCTAGAGAATTAACACAATCACAGACATTATTACAAAATCAGATAGAACGAGTCTCTGATCATATTTTTGATAAAGGGGCAATGGTAATACCTGGTGAGATTGGTTATGATTTAGAATATTATGCTGTAAAATTAACTAGTATTGCAAGTGCTAACACTTTAACACAATTTACAGTTGGAACAGTTATTACAGGTGGTAGTTCAGGTGTTAGAGCAGAGATAATAAACTCTACTGCTACAGATGGTACTGATCCTGATACTTTATTTGTAAAATATTTAGATAGTGGTACTTCTAAAACAGCAACAGCTTTTACAAACGGCGAAACAATTACAGGAACAAATAGTGATAGTGTTTCATTATCTGCTGTTGTTAATTCAACTGCCACAGGTTCTGCTGCCGCAGTACAAGAAGGTGTTTATTATATTAATGGATTTCATGTACAAGTTTCTGCTCAAACATTAATATTAGACAAATATACTAATACTCCAAGTTATAGAGTAGGTTTAACAGTAACTGAATCTTTTGTAACATCAGCAACTGATTCTAGTTTAAATGATAACGCAGCAGGTTCTTCAAACGTAAACGCACCAGGTGCACATAGATTTAAAATAGATTTAACACTTGCTAAAAAAACAATTGCATCAACAGAAGATTCAAACTTTATAGAGTTGTTAAGATTATCTGAAGGTATATTACAAAATAGAGTTAGAACAACAGATTATTCAATTATAGAAGAAACATTTGCTAGAAGAACGTTTGACGAATCAGGTGATTATACTTTACATAATTTTGATATTGATATTAGAGAACATTTAAAAGATAGTTCTAGTTCAGATGATGATTTTAAAAGAGGTATATTTACATCAGGTAATGGTGGTTTAGAATCAAAACTAGCAGTTGGATTATCACCAGGTAAAGCATATGTAAAAGGTTACGAAATAGAAAAACTAGCAACAACTTATTTAACAGTAGATAAGGCGAGAGACTTTGATACGGAACAAAACTTTGCCACTAGATTTGATGTTGGTAACTTTGTAAATGTCACAAAAGTTCATGGTCAACCTGATATTGGTTTTGTATCTGGTAATATGGAACCATTCGCAGGAGTTAATTTATATAAAACAGCAACTGCTTCTCGTGGCACACAACAATCTACTAGTGGAGTTACAGTTCCTCAAATAGGTAGAGCTAAATCTCGTGGATTTGAATATAATTCAGGTGCCGCAGCATCAGGTTTCTTTTCTAGTAGTGGTGCAACTACAAACACATACAAACATTTCTTATTTGATATTACTATGTTTACACACCTAAACATATTGACAGCACAAGCATTTACAACTGGCGAGACTGTGACTGGTGGATCTTCGGGAGCCACAGGTACAGTACAAAGTATATCTGCCACAAAAACAGCCACAATATCAGGCATGTCTAGCGCAAGTCCAAGTGTTGTTACAGCAACTGGCCATACTTTTGAAGAAGGCCAACAAGTAACAATTGCAAGTGTTTCAGGTCTTCAAATTGATTCAGTTGCACAATCTGCTGCTAGAGTATTTACGGTTAGAAATCCAGCAGCAAACACTTTTGAATTATTTGACACAGACGGAACAACAGCAATTAATGTAACAGCATATACTTCTGGTGGAACAGCAGCACATGGTGTTGTTGTAGTATCAAATGTATCTGGTGAGTTTTCGGCAAGTGAAGTAATTACAGGTGGAACATCTAGTAATACAGCAACTATACAAGCTAATGCTGTAGGTAAAAAAGGTGTAACTAATTTTGACGTACCAGAAATTAAACAAATAGGTCAAGCAGGTACTCCTGTTTATACAGCAGATACTGACTTATCATCTACTTTTGGTAGTAATGTAGTTTTAACAGGTACAGTATCAGTCGCAAATAGTGGCACAGCTGTTACAGGTTTCAATACTAGATTTAGTAGTGAATTAAAAATTGGAGACTCAATATCATTTACAACAGATGGTGGTACTTCTTTAACTAGATTAGTAGAGGCCATCATAAGTGATAGTTCATTAACACTATCTGCTGCTGTTGGTAGTGGTGATGTTTCTACAAAAACTATTGTAACTAGAAGAAGAACAAAAATACAAGAACCTGAAAAAAATATATCATTATTTAAATTACCATATGAAACAATAAAAACTTTAAAAACAACAGCTAATGGTGGCGCATCGGATACAAATTTTAAAGTAAGAAGAAATTTTCAAAAAACATTAACATCAAATGGTGATGAAACAATTACAGCTGGAACTAATGAAGTATTCAGTGGTTTAGCAGAAAAAGATTTTACGGTCACAATTAGAGCTACAGGTAGTGGTGGTACAGGTGCTGTTGGTGACGTATTATCATTAACAGGTAATAACCATGAAGGTAGTGCAATATTTACTTTACAAGGTTCGCCAACTGGAAAAACTTTAAAATTTGATTTTGGTGCTAACTTTGCAGGTCATACAGTAGAAATTTTAGCAACGATTACTAGATCAATCGCAGATTCTAAATCAAAAACTTTAAGTAGTGGATCTACTTTAGCAGTATCTACACAAGCAACTATTGAAAGTGGTACAATAGGATTAGGTAAGGCTGATATATTTGCTTTAAATTCAGTATTCATGGCGCCAGACTTTAGTACGGCGGCAACAACATCACACACTAATATTACAGATAGATTTGAATTAGATAATGGTCAAAGAGATAACTTCTATGACATTGGTAGAATTAAATTAAAGACTGGTGAATTAACACCAACAGGAAGATTACTTATAAACTTTGATTTCTTTGAACATGGTGGTTCTGGTGATTTCTTTGATGTTGATTCTTATGATGGTGTAGTTTCTTATGATAATATACCAAGATATACTTCTGCTACAACTGGTGAAGTTTATGAATTAAGAGATACATTAGATTTTAGACCTAGAGTGGCTGACGCTTCAACTATCAATTCAGGAAACCAAGATCGTACATTTGGATCCACATCTGCGGTTGGCTCAGGTGCTTCAACAACTGATGTAGTTAAATTTGGTGATGATGTAACTTCTGACTTTGAGTTTTACTTACAAAGAGTTGACAAAATTTTTATTGATAAAGAAGGTGTATTTAAAGTTCTAAAAGGTGCCAGTGCATTAAGACCAGATCAACCTGGTACATTAGACAATGCGATGCACTTATACACTTTATTCATACCTAGTTACACACTTGACATTGCTGAAATAGGTATTGAAGCTGTTGATAATAGAAGATACACAATGAGAGACATTGGTAGACTAGAAAAAAGAATACAAAACGTTGAATACTATACTCAATTATCTTTATTAGAAGCATCAGCTCAATCTTTACAAATACAAGACGCCAATGGTTTAGATAGATTTAAAAATGGATTTATTGTAGATGACTTTACTGGTCACAATATAGGTGATCCAGGTAACACAGATTATAAGATTGCTGTTGACTATGCTAGAGGTGAAATTAGACCTACTTACAATGAAGATGCTGTAAAACTAATTGAACGTGATGATGATGGTACAGCCATTGTAGATGCAGATAGAACAGCAGCCAATTATCAAAAAACAGGTGATCTACTTACATTACCTTATACAGAAACAACCTTAATAGAACAACCATATGCGAGTAAAGCAATCAATGTAAACCCATTTGGTATATTTACTTGGATTGGGTCTATCGCACTTACACCACCAAATGATGAGTGGAAAGAAACAGAAAGAGCGCCAGATTTAGTTATCAATAATGATGATGGTACTTGGGACACTTTAGTTAAAAATTCAGGTAATCCAAATTTACAATCAGTAGAATTAGGTACAGTATGGAATGAATGGCAAAATCATTGGACAGGTGTATCAAACTCAAATAGTACAGAAACTTATAGAAGAAGACACGGTCATGGTTGGGCAGTCATGCAACGTGATATCAAAACTAGCACTAGAACAGGTACAAGAACAAGATCAGGTATTAGACAAGTATTAGTTCCAAAAACAGTAACACAAAATGTAGGTGATAGATTAGTTTCAATTGCATTTGTACCATTTATTAGAAGTAGAACAATTACTTTCTCTGCTACAAGAATGAAACCTAATACTAGAGTTTTTGCATTCTTTGACGAACAAGACATTTCATCTTTTGTAACACCTTCAGGTGGATCATTAGGTGGTAATTTAATAACAGATGCAAATGGTGCTGTATCAGGTACTTTCGCAATACCTGATCCAAAAACTGCTGGTAATCCTAGATGGAGAACAGGTCAAAGAGTTTTCAGATTAACTAGTTCATCTACAAATAATTTAACAACTGCGCCAGAGACAGCAGGAAACGCTGAGTATCAAGCGACAGGTGTAATAGAAACTGTACAAAATACAATTATTTCTACAAGAACTGCTGGTATAGAATTTAGAGCAACAAATGAAACTGAAAATGTAACTCAAACAAGTGTAACTAGAGGAGCCGCAAGACAAGTAGGTTACCATGACCCATTAGCACAAACATTTATGATTGATGACGCTGGTGGTGTATTCTTAACATCAATTGATTTATACTTTAGTACAAAAGATGCAGCCGTTCCAGTTACAGTACAAATTAGAGAAACTGTAAATGGTTACCCAGGTCAACATATTTTACCTTTCTCTGAAGTATCATTAAATCCTAGTGCAGTCAATACAAGTACAGATGGTACATCAGCAACTAAATTTACTTTCCCTAGTCCAGTATATCTACAAGAAAATACAGAGTATTCTTTTGTTATAATGGCTAACACAACAGACTACAACGCTTATGTTGCTAGACTTGGTGAAACAAACTTAACTTCTGATAGAACAATATCTCAACAACCATATGCTGGTGTGATGTTTAAATCACAAAATGGTGTCACATGGACTGCAGATCAAAATGAAGATATTAAGTTCTTATTGAGAAGAGCAGAATTTAGTAACGTTACAGGTACAGTTACTTTAACAAATGATACATTACCTACAAGATCATTAAAAACTAATCCTTTAAGAACAACAAATAGTTCTAAAGTAATTAGAGTATTCCACCCTAACCATGGTATGCATGGAACATCAAATAATGTTACAATCGCAGCAGTGGCTAACGGATCATATAATAATATTGCACACGATAAAATTAATGGAACATATACATCAATTACTAATGTCACACTAGACAGTTATGATATTACTTCACCTAGTTCAGTAAATGCAAACGCAACAGGTGACGTGGGTGGGGCAACTGTAACAGCAACACAAAATAGATTATATGATGTATTAAATTTAGGTGGGTTACAAACAATGCAATTACCTGGTACTTCTATCAGTCACTTCATTAGACCTACAACAGGTAAATCAGTACATGGTTCAGAAACAGAATTTTCTTTAACATCTGGTGATAATAAAATAGCAGTAGTAGGTAACGATAACATTTACTTTACAAGTCCACAAGTAGTATTAAGTGAAGTTAATGAAACAGCCCAAAGTCTAACAGGTGGTAAATCTTTATATGTAATATTAGAATTACAAACTACAAATACAAAAGTATCACCAGTTATTGACACTCAAAGAATGAGTGCATTTACAATTCAAAATAGATTAAACAATCCTACTTCAAGTAATACACCTAGTTTTGTTGCAGATACAGCGAATACAGGTACATCTACTGCAGCAGTTTATTGTACTAAATCTATTGTTTTGGAAAACTCGTCAACTTCTTTAGATGTTAGATTAACTTCAAATGTAAGGTCATCATCTAGCGTTAGAGTTTACTTTAGAACATTAGGACCTGAAGATGATAGATCAATAGAAGATTTAACTTGGACAGCGTTTAATAGTGATGGTAGTGAAGATACAACAGTAACTCCAGCAGAAGATGATAGTACATTTAAAGAATACAAATATTCAGTAGGTAGTTTGAGTGACTTTACAACTTTCCAAATTAAAGTAGAAATGGTAGGTAGTATTTCATCATACCCACCTGTTATAAAAGATATGAGAGCAATAGCGTTGGCGGTATAAGATGGCAAAAATTAGAGTAGAAGGACATGAAAGTTTAGTTAGAGATACAGTTTCTAACGCTGTAATTAATTCTTCTACAAGTGAGTATAATATTTACATGGCGAGACATAGAGCAAGAAATAAACAAAGTGATGAGTTTAGAACAGCTTGTAAAGAAATAAATAGTTTAAAGGCAGAGTTAAGAGAAATAAAAGATTTAATAAAAAAGGTAATAGAGAAGTAAAATGGCTGTAAGATCAGTAGCAACAACAGATACACTAGGAACGTTTAGAACGACCTTTAATAGTCATGCGACTGATACAGGTGATCTAACATCATTAGGTACAACGGCCAAAGGTTCATTAGTTGCTGCGATTAATGAGGTTAATACTTCTGTAGCTGCGACCGGTTTCACTTTATCAGATGGGTCAAATACACAATCAGTAGTTGCTGGTAACACAATGACAGTTACTGGTAGTTCAGGTATAACTGCTGCCGTATCTGCGACAGATACTTTAACTATATCTTTATCAAACGATTTATCAACTAACATCTATGCAGATGTAGTAGGTACGCAACATAATACGACTTCAGGCACTCACACAAACATTGTAACTAAGGTTGCAACTAAAACTGCCGCCCATATCTATCAAGGAACCGGTTCTAGCAGTGGTTATACGTTAGACGGAGTAGAAGGACCTTTTATAGAATTAAAACCAGGAAATACATATAGATTTGACCAAGCAGATGGTACAAACTCTGGTCACCCATTAAGATTTTATTATGATGCGGCGAAAGTCACAGCATATTCAACAGGCGTAACAACAAATGGAACACCTGGATCAGCCGGCGCTTATACTCAAATAGTAGTCGCTGATACAACACCTCATATATTGTATTATCAATGTAGTTCTCACGCCCATATGGGTAATAGAATTGGTGTAAATTCACAAGTTTTACAAGGCGTTAGTTTTGTAGATACAACTGGAACAGCGCAAACTTTTGCGTCAAATGCTTTTGCAATTGCCCAAGCAGTTGCACTAGGATAGATTATAAATAGTAAGATAAAAGGATAAAAAATGGCAAACGATTTTAAAAGATTTCCAAAACCTAACGTAGGCACAGGTACAGGTGCGTCAGCTACAGCTGTTTATACAGTTCCAGCTGGTGCAGGTAGTACAGCATTAGAATCTATTGTTATTGGAATTACTTTAGCAAATAAACATACATCTGGTATTACTGCTTCTGTTTTTTTAGATAACGAAGATGGTAGTAATGATGTGTATATCGTCAAAGGTGCTTCTATACCTGCTGGCTCCTCATTAGAAGTCATGGCGGGTAATAAATTAGTAGTACAAAATGATGGTAGTAATGCTGATGTTTTAAGAGTAGAATCTAGTAGAGCTTCTTCACTTGACGCAACGATTACAGTTTTAGAAGACGTATAGTAATAAAGAGAGAAACATAAATGGCTTATATTGGTAAAAAACCAAGCGACATAACAAGAGCAATCGCAACGTATGATACGTTTACTGGCGATGGGTCTACAACTACGTTTACTTTGACGCAAAGCGCAGCTAGCGCCAATGATCTTACAGTTGTAGTAAATAATGTAAGACAAGAACCAGGTTCATCTAAATCTTACACTTTAACAGCACCAACAAGTTTAATATTCAACGCAGCGCCAGCGTCAGCTGATGAAATCTATGTTATCAATCCAACACAAATAGAATCAATAGTAAACGCAGGTGCAGTGTCAGATGGAATTATTTCTAATGCTAAATTAGCACAAGATATAATTTCTGCAGAAACAGCTGAAACATCTGTTGCAGATGATGATTTAGTATTAGTGCATGATACATCAGCAGGCGGTTTGAGAAAAATGACTAAAGCAAATTTCTCACCAACAGTTATTACAAATAATATTTCTGATGCTGATAGCGACACAAAAATTCAAGTAGAGGAAGGTTCAGACGAAGATACAATAAGATATGATATTGCTGGAGCAGAAGTTGCTACACAAACAGCAAGAGGATTAGAATTTACATCAGTTGGAGGATTTGTTATGAATCAAACAACTAACTCACAAACATTTTCAATCGCATCTACTGAGAACGCTATGGTCGCAGGACCTATTACATT
>Ga0315320_10002625_pt1 | contig 14788 bp, 14 predicted proteins | sample M140m21515metaG_FD_203458 | JGI IMG/M metagenome (GOLD analysis project Ga0315320, IMG submission 203458) | Ammonia-oxidizing marine archaeal communities from Monterey Bay, California, United States - M1 40m 21515 | ecosystem: Environmental > Aquatic > Marine > Coastal | place: USA: California... | reverse complement strand
TGAGATTAAAACAAGGCTTAAAGTTTCAACAGTTGTATCAAAATCAGTAGCCCTAAAGAAAAGGGGCAAAGAATATGTGGGTTTATCTCCATTTAAAACTGAAAAAACCCCATCATTCACTGTTAATGATGAAAAAGAATTTTATCATTGTTTTGCAACATCAGAGCATGGAAATATTTTTGATTTTGTAATGAAAACCCAAAATCTTAAGTTTGGGGAAGCGGTCAAACACTTGGCTCAATTAGCAGGCATGCAACCATATATGTTTTCAAAACAAGATGAAGAAAGAGAAAAAAAATGGAAAGAATATTTGTCAATTTATAGTCAATATGTTGATTTTTATCAAAGTGAATTGCTAAAAAATGAAGCTCATTCTAATGCTAGAGATTATTTAAAAAATAGATCTTTAGGCAAAGATGAAGTTAAAAAGTTTAAAATAGGTTACATTGAAAAAAATCCTACTTTTTTTGATAAATTAAAAAATGAATTTAGTGAACAAACTTTAGTTGAAAGTGGATTGTTTTATTTAGATGAAAAGAAAAAAATTTATGTTGAAAGATTTAGAGGACGTTTAATTTTTCCAATTAACAATATCTCAGGTCAACCAATAGCTTTAGGTGGAAGAATAATAGAAAATTTAGATTACTTAGCAAAATATATAAATTCACCAGAAACAACTTTTTTTAAAAAAGGCTCAAACTTGTATAATTTAGATTTAGCTAGAAAATTATCTAATAAATTAGATCATATTTATTTAGTTGAAGGTTATATGGATGTTATTGGTTTAAGTAAAAATGGAATTGAAAACGTAGTTGCAAACCTTGGTACTTCATTAACAGATAAACAAATCTTAACTTTAAATCAGTTTTTTGACGATATTATAATTTGTTTTGATGGTGACGAAAGCGGGTATAAAGCTGCTCTAAGAGCAGCTGAAAATTCTATAAGAGAATTAAAACCTGAAAAACAAATATCATTTTTATTTTTACCAGATAAAGAAGATCCTGATAGTTATGTGAATAAGCATGGAAAAAACTATTTTGTTGATTTTACAAAACAAAGTAAATTATCTATTCATCAATTTATTTTTAGTCACTACAAAAAACAAACTGAAAATAACCCATCTTCAATGGCAATATTTGAGAAAAAACTTAGATCTATAGCTAACACTATTAAAGATGATTTTATTAAAAAATATGTTCTTGAATACTTTTTAGAAAAAATTGCAGAGTTAACACCTCATTCCAATCAAAATAAGAAGAAGTTTTACGTAAAAAAGACAAAATCACTTGATTCAACTAAAAAACATTTTAATGAAAGTCAGTCAATATCAGGTGTAGAGTTAAAAGAATTTTCTTTATTATATCTACTTCTAAATAGTTTATCTTTTTTTCAAGCAAATATTCACTTAATTGAAAATATTAAATTATTTACAGAAATAAATAAGCAAATATTTAATTCTATAATAGACAGATTAAAGACAGGTGAGCAAATGAGTGTAGAAGAACTCAATTTAGATAAACAATTGCTTGATAAAATAAATAAGTTTGCTCCAATTAAACACATTCTTAAAAATAAACTTGATAATGATAATCAAGTGATTGAACTGCTCGATGATATTTCTAAAGATTTATTCAATTATGACCTAGAGTTTAGAATCCAAGAATTAGAATCGAGGTTTTCAAAGGATATGAGTGAAACAACATTTAATGAGCTAAAAGAGCTCAAAAACGAGAGAAAAATCAATTAATCTGAATAATTTAGCGATGGATTTTTGCTAATTTGATATTATATAAGTCTCTCAAACTTATATTGCTGTGGAAAGAATTATTACTAAATCATTTGCTAGATTAATGGGTCGAGGAACCCATAGAGGCTTTATTACTTATGAAGAATTAAGCAAATCTCTTGGAAAAAGAAATTTATCTGACGAAAACTTAACACAAGCATTCATTCATATCTTGGATGAAGGTGTAACTTTAGTAGAAAAAAAATCTGATTTTAAAGTTTTACGAAAAAAAGAAGGATCGTCTAAAGAAGAAGGAAAGACAATTGAGAAAAGTGATGATCCTATAAGAATGTATTTACGAGAAATGGGTGGTGTTGAACTTCTTTCAAGAGAAGGTGAGATTGCAATTGCTAAAAGAATTGAAGCTGGAAAAGATGTAATGTTGATTGCTTTATCGCAAAGCCCTATGACTGCCCAACAGTTCTATGAGTGGAACGATCAATTACAAAAAGATGAAATTTTAGTTAGAGAAATTATTGATATTGATACTAATTATATGGAAGATGAGTCCACAGGACCTAGCGCAAAACAAAAAAATGCTGGTGAGACAGACAAAGATGAAAGCTCTGGTGATGGTGATGATGAAGATTTTAATCCAACACTTGCAGCCATGGAAACTGAAATTAAACCAAAAGTTTTAAAAACAGTAAATATACTAACAAAAGAATATACAAAGTTAATAAAATATCAAAAAGAAAAGCTAGATTGTGTTTTAAATTCACAAAATTTTTCTCCAGCAAAAGAAAAAGGATACCAAAAGATTGTAGATGATATTTTAGAAAATATTAAATCACTTCAGTTATCACCTTCAGTCTTAGAGGAGTTAGTTCAAAAACATTACATTGAAAATAAAAAAATTATATCTTTGGAAGGAAATCTTTTAAGATTAGCAATGGATCATAATATTCCAAGAAATGAGTTTATTAAATTTTATATTGGTAATGAAATCAACCCAAATCTTAAAAAATTTTTAGATACAAACTCAATCTGGAAACAGTTTTTTGCAAAAAATAAAGAAGAGTTTAAAAATATTAGAGAAAGATTAATTGAGATTAGTCATAAATTAGGAATATCTGTAACAGATTTTAAAAAATTAGTTAGCAGGGTTCAAAAAGGTGAGAAGGAATCTAGAATTGCAAAAAAAGAAATGGTTGAAGCTAATTTAAGATTGGTAATTTCTATTGCTAAAAAATATACAAATAGAGGACTTCAGTTTTTAGATTTAATTCAAGAAGGTAACATTGGCTTGATGAAAGCTGTTGATAAATTTGAGTATAGAAGAGGATATAAATTTTCAACATATGCTACTTGGTGGATTAGGCAAGCTATTACAAGATCAATTGCTGACCAGGCTAGAACTATAAGAATCCCAGTTCATATGATTGAAACAATCAATAAAATTGTAAGAACTCAAAGATTAATCTTAAGTGAGTTTGGTAGAGAGGCGACACCTGAAGAATTAGCTCAAAAACTTAGAATGCCGCTTGATAAAGTAAGAAAAGTTTTAAAAATTTCTAAAGAGCCTGTTTCATTAGAAAAACCAGTTGGTGATGAAGAAGATAGTAGTTTAGGAGACTTTATAGAAGATACAAAAGCTCTAGCTCCTTTAGAGCAGGCTATAAAATCAAACCTTGGAGAGGCAACAACTAAAATTTTATCCACGCTTACCCCTAGGGAAGAAAGAGTTTTAAGAATGCGGTTTGGAGTTGGAATGAATACAGACCACACACTAGAGGAAGTGGGTCTTCAATTCTCTGTAACTAGAGAAAGAATTAGACAAATTGAAGCTAAAGCTCTTAGAAAATTGAAACACCCAAGTAGATCGAAACAACTTAAAAGTTTCTTGGAAAGTTAATTTTACTGGGCCGTTAGCTCAATAGTAGAGTACTGCATTGACATTGCAGGGGTAGTTGGAGCGTAACCAACACGGCCCACCATCTAACAAATATATACTTATAATTACATTTAAGATAAAAAAATTATATGCTTGTTTCTAATAAAAAAGTTTTTTTTCTTATTTTAATTTCAATAGTTTTATTTTCTTCAAAATGGTTGTCATCTTTAGTCATATTTCCAAACGAGGACATAACTTTTCGTATAATTTTAGAGTCTTTGACTGATAGTTATTTTCATTATGTTAAAGTTTTTTCGGATTTGAATTTCACCAATGATTATTTAGAAAAAAGTAATGACTTTTTAATTTCTATACCTATTGGATCAATTTTTTTTCATAGTATTTTATTTAAGATTGTAGGGGTCTATTCTTTTATAATTTTAGAGCTTATTTTAATTTTTTTATTTTTATATATTTTTACATCAATTTTTTTAAGATTAAACTTTGATTTATCTATTTCAATCTTATTAGCAGTTTTTTTATATTCATTACCAATAGTAATTCAAAATTTAAGCGTGGATATTGATAAATTAAATGCCATAGCAGTAATTTTCTTTAATTTAAAGTTTCCAAGACCACTAGTAACAAATTTATATCTATTTTATTTTTTATATTTTTTAGTAATAAATTATGACAAAGATATTTTTAATAAATTTAATATTTATTTATTAGGAATTTTGTTTGCGCTAATTTTTTCTTCATCATTCTTTATATTCATACCATCAATAATTTTATTTTTATTTTTTATTCTAAGAAAATATAGAAGAGAAGAAATAATTTTTCGCCTTACGAAATTTAGAAAAGAAATAGTGTTATCTTCTTTAATATTTATTTTTTTTATTTATTTTTTCTGGTACTTAATAGATAATACAAATCCTGATTATTCAACAAGGATGGGAATAATACCAATTGAAAATAAAGATAAAATTTTTTTAATTGATTTTTATTTGAAAAGAATTCTTGAGATTAAAAATATTTCAATATTTATTTTTTCGTTAACTTTATTTTTTTTGGCAAAAAAAAAATTCAATTTGAAAAATTTTTTCATCATTGAAGTTTTTTTTTATAATTATTTACTTTCAATTATTAATCCGATTATATTCATCTTAATTTCAAATAAGGTTGCTTTCTTGTATCATTTTGACAACTTTACCATCGTAAGTACTTTTCTATATTTTTTTATTATTTTTATATTTATTTTAAAAATAATTTTAGAAAAATTTAAAATTATTAAGATAAATAAAATCTTATTAAATTTTGTGATTTTATTTTTACTTTCAACAAATTTTTTTAATAGTTATTTAAAAATAGATAAAATAAATAAAAGTAACAGATCAAATATAAATAAAATTGCTAATATTTTAAAAACAGAAATAAATAATAATTGTAAATTATTAAGTTTTACTAATTCATTAATGACTCTTTCAATACTTTTGGAATTTAATAATTTAATTTATTTAAATGGAACCTTCTCAAAAAGAAGTGATGATATAATAGAAGCTAATTTGATAAATGCGCTTAAAATATTAAATTTTAAAAAAGATGATTTTGAAAAACTTTTAAATAGTAATTTTGATAGATGGAGATTAAAGAACTCTGATATGCAGCAATTATTCTGGCAAAAATACCAAGCAAATTCTTTCTACACTTTTGCTAATAGTAAAGATTTTGAGGAACATAAGTTGAAGATTATTCAAAATAGCCCACCAGTTTTAGCACATCAATTTGCAATACCTATTTATGAGAAAAAAAGATTGTTAACTAAATTTGACAATATTACGTCACTAAATTATCCAGATTTTTTAATCATAGATAAAAATCATAATTTTTGGTCGAATGGATATGTCTCTAAAAATATCTTCAACAAATATTATGAAAATGATGATTTTATTATTTATTCCAAAATAATTTTATCAAGGAATTGTAATTAATTTCAGATACTCAATAAATTTTTAACCAAGTATTTTAAATTTTCCTCTCCAATTGGCTGTGATGGTAATCCTATAAAAAATCCTCTATCTTCTATCTCTTGAGAGATAGGAAACTTAAGATTATTTTTATTTAAATTGTATAGCTTAGAACTTGGTTGATTTAAAAAATTACCACTTAAAATGGGCCTAGTTTCAATATTTTTAATTTTTAAAAAACTCAAAAATTGTTTTTTTTTATTTAAATATTTTCTATTTATGAGTATTGGAAAACCAAAAAAGCTTTGATTAACTTTTTGATTTGAATAAAAGAAATCAAACTGGTTATTCCAATTTTTAGATTTTTTAATAGAGTCAATTATTTTTAATCTATTTCTTTTTCTTATCTCAATTAATTTATTTAACCGTTTAAATTGAGAATAGCCAATGGCAGCATTGATATCAGTAGGTCTTACATTAAATCCTGAATTTATAAAATTAAAATATGAATTATGTTTTTTTATTTTTTTACCAATTTTTCTATCCCAGCCATGAGATCTAAGTGAGCATAGGATATTATAGTCCTCAATAGAATTTGTTACTATCATTCCACCTTCTCCAGCAGTTATTTGGTGAGAATAATAAAATGAATAAGTTCCAAAGTCTCCAAAAGTGCCTAAAAATTTTGAATTAAATGTTGATCCTAATGCTTCACATGTATCTTCAATTAAATAAATTCCTCTTTTTTTTGCCTTAAAAGCTATCTCTTCAATATTAGAGGAATTTCCCAATATATGAATTGTTAATATAACTTTAATTTTTTCTAACATTTTTTTTGTTATTTTTTTTTCATCTAGGCAGAAATTATTTATATCTACATCAACAAAAATTGGTTTTAAGCCACACTGTATTAATGGCCAAAGGGATGTTGACCAGCATAGAGATGGGATTATGAAGCTATCTCCTTTATTTACTTTATTCTTTTTTTTTGGGTTTATAAGCGCAAATGAAGCAAGTAAATTTGCTGAGGATCCAGAATTAACCATAATTGCATATTTTGAGCCAACATGTTTTGCAAAATCTCTCTCAAATTTATAAGTAATTTCAGACATAGTTAATTGTTGGCTTAATAAAACCTTTATACCTTCTAAAATATCTTCATTTATGAAAGCATTTTCTAATAATGGATACCTTGAAATGACATCTTTATTGTTTTCGTATTTAGTAATTAATTTTTCCAAATACAGTGTTTCATTTTTATTTAAATTTTTACGCATTAGACAAATGTTCTCCTAATCTTGAAGCAAGTTGTATTATTGTAAATGTTGGATGAGCATATCCACCTGTTCTAAAAACAGAACTACCATTAACATATAAATTTTTAAACCCGAAAACTAATAAGTCTTTATCTACAACTGAGTCACTTTTACTTATTCCCATTCTTGTTCCACCTAATTGATGATTTCCTAGTGTTAGAGGATAGTCTTTATCCATGAGTATATCCTCATTTATTGATAGTCTACCAATATCTTCTTTAATAAATATATCTGAAATTTCATTAATAATAAACGTTGCAGAATTTTTTAATTTTTTTGTTTTTTTCCAATGAACTTCTGGTAATTCTAGATTATTAGGGTCTAATTTCGAGCTAAGTTTAATTAGATTATCTCTACTTGGAAATTGTTCCTGAAGCATAGAAAGATTAACTTTATATACATCTTGACTACTTATTGAATTATAAAGTTTTTGAACAAATTTTGGTGCAACACAGCTTGCTTGATGAATAATTGAACTTGTTGGAGTTACTCTTTCTAAATCAATATTTACTGCACTATTTAAGATATTTATGTTTTTAATTTTATCCTTATTCAAGGAAAGCTGAATGTTTTCACAAACAACAGGCAGAAAATTACCTCTTTTTTTTTGACTCAAAAATTTTTTAAATTTATTGTAATCGAGTATCCCTTCACCAATATCATGCTTGGGATGATCCATATAATATTTGCCAATTGGTAGATCAAAGTTAAATAACTTCGGATTTTTTTTTTTTGAAATTAAGAGAGATCTACTATTTTCAATTCCTCCACATGAAAGAATATAAAATTTTGATGTTAGTTTGTGGTATCCTTTTTTTTTACAAACAATTTTTTCTACCAAACCATTTGAACCTTCAAAATAACAAAAGTTAGTATTTAATGATAAATGTATTTTTTTAGATTTTTTAATATATTCAAAATATTTATCTTTAAACCTAACATCAGACCATTGCATATTAAACAAATCTAAGTTCTCTGAAAATTTATCAAAATAAAATTTTTTTTTTAGATTTAGAATTTTTTTTGCATCTTTTTGATAGTAATCAATATCACTTTTTTTAATAGGCCAGTCAATGAAATCGCTTTCTTTAAGAATAGAGCAAGTACCACCCCAATGACCAGAGCTTCCACCAAATTGTCTTAATCTAGAAGTTTTTAAATCACTATAATGATCACCATAAACTTCACCATTTAAAAAATTTAAACTTTCATTACTATAATTTTGAGACCCAGCTTCAATAATTAGAGAGTCGAGACCTTTTTCTTCAAGTTTTAAAGCTACACTCACACCAGCAGGACCTGAACCGATTATAATCGCAAAAAACTTACTATGCTTAAAACTATTTAACTTATCAATAATCATCTGATTTTAGTATCCAAATTTTTTTTTTATTTTTTTTGAAAATTTTTTTAGTATTTTTGCCGATTATGATAGGCAAATTTATTGAAAGCATAAAAAAATATAATAAGTTACTTCCTAATATTTTCTTTATAAATTTTCTTCTATTCATAGTTGGTCTTAATTTACAATTTTTTAAATTGGTTTTTATTAATATAAAGTTTGAATAAACCTAATAAAGAATTAAATATTAAGCTAAGACTAACTGAACTTTCACCTCTTTTTCTATCAACAAATATTGTATTAGTTTCCATAATTTTATATTTCATTTGAAATATTCTAAGCAAAATTTCTGACAAAATGATAAAACCATCTCCTATTTTTCCACATTTAGTAATAATTATTTTTACACTTCTTTTCGAGTAAAATCTAAACCCATTAGTATAATCTGTAACTGGAACACCAAGAAGAGATCTGGCAAGAAAATTTGACATTCTTGAAAGTATAGTTCTTTGTAAAGGCCAATTTTTAATTATACTATTTTTTTTATATCTGCTTGCAACCAACAAATCGATTGAATTTTTATTAAAAAATTTAATCTTGCTCATTAACTCATTAGGATTGTGCGAAAAATCTGCATCCATTTCAATAAATAAATTGTAATTTTTTTTAAATGCATATTTCAAACCATAAATAACAGCAGAACCTCGACCTAGTTTTTTTCCTCTGTAAAGATAAGTAAAATTTTTTCTTTTAGAATTTTTTAAATTTTCTAAAATTTTAGGAGAGTCGTCGACAATGATTACATCCTTTTTAAACTTCAGTTTATCTATTTTTCTTATAAGCTGAAAAATATTTTCTTCTTCTTTGTAGGTGGGAATAATTATTACAATTTTTTTTTTCATCAAATAATTAAAATGGACTTAGATTGTCATCTTTAAAGCCTAATTTTCGTAATTTGTTTAAATTTGCATAATGACAATTTGTAATATGGTTGTTTAAAAATATTAATTTTTGATCTTTTTTTTTTAATTTTTTTGCGATATTTTTCAATAAAATTTTTTTTCCTGATGCTATATTTATTATTCCTGAAAAATTCTTATTATAAAGATAAAAAATAATTTTAATAATTTTATTTAATTTTATAAAATCTCTATATTGGTTTAAATAATCTAATACAATTTCTTTTTTTTTAGATTCAATTATTTTCTTTTTAAGAGCTGGAACCAAAAAATCATTTGATTGATTTTTTGAGTAAAAACTAAAAATTCTACCAATACAATAATTTTTTTTTTTAGCAAATTTTTTGATTATATAGTTTTCAGCCATTTTTTTTGTAATCCCATATTTGTTTATTGGCTTAATTTTGTTATTTTCGGCAATACTTTTTTTTGAAAAATTATACACATGTGAAGTAGAGGAAAAGAAAAACCATTCTAGTAAAGGTTGATATTTAATTATTGAATCAATTAAGTTTTTGGTTCCTATAAAATTAACTCTTTTAGATTTGTTAAAATCGCTTTCTACCTTTTTAACAGGAACTATTGCTGCCAAATGAATAATTAGATCAAATTTTCTTGATTTTATCCATTTAACAACTTGTCCTTTGTCAGCGACATCACCTTTAAATTTTATAAATCTAAATTTTTTTGATTTTAATAACTTTGATCCAATTACTCCTGTAGAGCCGGTGATACCACAAACTTTTTTTTTATAATTGCTCAAGTTAAAATAATTTTTAGATATTTATAATTTAAATTTAGACCATTACCAACTGTTTTACGGAACAGTCAATTTATATATGTTAATATAAAGTATTAATGTAATCTTTAATTTGTATTTGGTAACTTGAATATATATATATAAAGTATTATAAGTAGAGGTGTATTTTAAGGGCCTGTAGCTCAGTTGGTTAGAGCAGTACACTCATAATTTCTCTTCTTCTTTCTAACCGTTTTACTCTTCGAATAAGCTACCATTAACATGATTTTTTTGCCAAGCATTTTAGGAATTTAATTTACCAACTACATACCAACTACATACCAACGAATTTATTCTTTTAAGAAATATCTAGAAAATTAAAGTTGTGTAATTATTCTAAACTTTGATATTAACTTTTATGCCAACTATTTTTAGTAAAAAAAAACTTGGAAAAAACAGACTTGATGGTTTTTATGAAACACCAATTAAAACTGTTGAGTACATGTCTCAAAAGATATTAGATAAAATTAATAATAAAACTAAAATTTGTGATCCGTGTGTTGGCGATGGTGTTTTTTTAAAATATCTTCGCGATCAAGGAATATCTCAAAAACAATTATTTGGTTATGATATTAATAAATTAAAAGTTCAAAGTTTAAACAAAAATTTTAAAAATGTAGAACTTTTTGATAGTACTAAAAAATTTAAAGAAAAATTTGATATTATAATTGGAAACCCACCATATGCTGGTGATGAATCCTACTTTATAAGAGAAAATAGAAAACGACTTGAAGTTGATTATAAACAAATAAAAGCTAAAAATTTATTTAGTATAATCTCTTATAATTGTATCAATAATTTAAATCCTGGTGGATATTTTATAAAAATTTTGTCAGATGCATTTTTAACAAACATTTATTATAAACAATTTAGAGAATTCTTATTATCCGAGTTAGATATTTTAGAAATATGTTTAACTCCTAGAAGTTTATTTAAACATATAAATGCAGATGTTGGTACCTGTATTCTTTTTGGTAGAAAAAAATCTATAACTGATATTGTTTTTAACAATTGGAAAAAAAAAAATAATAATAGAATTAAATTAATAGATAGAATGATATCTGAAAGTGAATATCTCTCCAACACTAAAACTGAATGGATATATCAGGATGAGATAAAAAAATATCCTAATTCACAAATTTTGATTGGTATTTCTAAAGAAATAAGAGAATTGTATCTTAATTCAAATACTAAATTAGGAGATATAGCCGAGGGTGGAACCGGAATTTCCACTGGAAAAGATAAATTATACTTAAAAAGAACAAATGAAATTAAAAAAAATAAATTTTCTTGGGTGCCGTATTATAAAAATGCTGCAAGAGCTAAATATTTTTATAAACCCGTTTTTTCTATAGAAAAAAATTATAAGAAGTATCATAAAAAAATACCCAATTATCTAATTAGAAATGAAAAATTTTTTTTTAAAGAGGGTATAACCTGCTCATCTGTTGGAGTTAGATTTTCAGCAGCATATATGCCTAAAGGAGGTTTGTTTGGTGTTAATGCAAATTTTTTTTTTAAAGATAGAGATGATTTATTTTATGTTTTGGCTTTTTTAAATTCTAAAATAGCATGGTATTTTGCAAGAAAAGTTTTAATTAGAACAAACAATATAAGTGCAAATTATTTAAGAAAAATGCCAATAATTTTTCCATCAAACAATAAAGATAAGAAATATATTGTAAAAAAAACTATTCAAATGATTGAAAATTTAAAATTAGATAATAATTTTAGTACATCAATTTTTGAAAGTGAAATGAATAGTTTATTTTATAAGATTTATAAAATAAATAATTCTGACAAAAATAAAATTGAAAGATTCTCAAGAAACTTTTACGAAGAGCTTTAAAATTAAAGATCACGGATAAAAATTTTATTACCTTTTTTTTGTTTAGTTTTGATTATCTCTAAAAATTCAGAATATGTTCTATCTACATTTTCAACTTCATAGAATGCTTGAAGGTGTTCATTTCTTGGGTTTAAATAAAAATCTTTCATTTTTATATATTCACCACAAGTAACATTTTCTAAAAATTTAATTTTGTTACCCTTTGGCCCAAAATATTCAAATGGAAATATTAGATAGAAAAGTTTTACATTTTTGTGTTCCTCATAAAATTTGAACAATTTCTTTATAGACGACATATCGTTTCTCTGCTTTTTTTGCTGTATCCATGTTATTTTTGAATTAACATAAATTAATTCTTTAATGTCCTTAAATTTGATTTTAAAATCGTAGACACTAATATCAGTTTTACTTGTTTCAAAAAATTCTAGATCATATTTTTTTTGATTTGTTTCTAAATGTTGGGTTATTACCTGTTCTGCTAACCAGCTTATTGATCTTGTATGTTTTTTAAATCCAAGTGGTATTTTACTTTCTGGATTTATCACTTCAAACGAAATTTCATTTAATATTCTTCTAGATAATTTTTGAAGTTCATTTTGAATTTTATTCATTGTTTAAAGGTAGATATTTTATAGTGAGAGTCGAGTCTTAAATAATCATTAAAAAATGATTTCAATTAAAAAAGTATTTATAAAATCTTACAGATATCTTTATTAATTCAAAATTCTGCCACTATTATTAACTAAGTTGATAATTGTTAAGATTCATTTCAGAATTTCTAACAACCCCTAAAATATGCAACAACTAAAACTGTTCGATTATAGAACTGATTATCTTTTTAAGTCAGAAAATCAAATAGCCAGTTATTTCGATATTTTAAGTGAAACAAAGAATGAAATAAAATATTCAGAACATATTGACCCTAAGAAAGGATTTGCAATATGTGGGGTGGAATATGAAGAATATATCGATGTTAAGAAAGAAAACCTTAATGGTTTAGCTTATGACGATATACTTGTTTTTCTAAAAAATTCTAAAAAAGAAGAGAGATTAGAAAGATACAAGAAATTATTAAAATTTAGAAAAATAGATTTTGATGCAGATTTGTTCACTTGGAACAACGACGACTTAAATTAAACTGCCTTTTTGAAAACAATTTTCTGGCTGATTAAAAACAAACAGTCTTAATAAATATGAATCATGCATTGGATTTCCAATCTTTTTTCATCTTGTTTACGTTTTTTTTCATTATCTTCCTTGTTACCACGTAGGCATACCCCTCGAAAAAGGATTGGAACCACTATCACTAACTACAAGTTACTTACTTTCAAAAACACAACCCATAAGGAGCGCTAATTAATGGAAATAAACGACATTCACAAATATTGTCATGTATCAACTTTTATCTCGTACGGCAATTCTACACCTGTCTACAAACAAACATTTAAATTCAAAGTAAACTCAAATATCCATCATAGTTTATTGTTAGATAAAATAACGTCACTTTTAAAAAGTGATGGTTTTCAGGTGGAGCTGAAGTCTTGAAGCGGTTTGCTATTTTTATCTCATTACATTTATTTTTATTTTTATTAGTTATTGCCTATCAGGCTCAAGCTGAAGAGGAAGAATGGAGTATAGATAGATACGAAACATTATCCTACGCTCGTGTAAGTGGTGAGGTTACTCATGGTGATAATCTTAACTTTTGGATAAGAACACAGGATAATTGTGAAAAAGTATATAATACATTTACTGTTTATACTTACGAGAAACCAGGGGATATTAAGCAATTATTAGACAAGAATATTCCAATTAAAATAAATGGGGCTGAGATCACAGCAAAAGTTCAAGATATAGCACCGTTTTTAATGGGTTACCGCGTTCATCTTAGTTTAGGCTCTTATCCTATTAAGGAATATATTTATTTTCTTAAAGAATTTTATGATGAGTTTCAAAAATATGAAATTGAAATTGTTGATGGGCTAAATTTTACGGCATCTAAGTATTTTGATGTTCGATCTAATAGTTGGAAATTAGATAAACTTGTACCTTCAGTGTTAGAGGCTAATAAGCTTTGCAGAGAATTTTCGCATAAAAAATTATGATAAATGATTTTTTTAATTGGTGTGTGTTAGTTCTTGAAATTATGGCTGAACATACTGGAATGTCATATGAGTTAATCAACATCCTTATTTTTGTTATCTTACAACCTTTATTGATTGTAATTTTTTTTTATTTGTGGCGAAGAGAAAGACATAAATTTAGAGAAATCAGTGATTTTTATGATTTTCGTAAATGAGAATAATAATTATTTTTATATTACTTATTTGGCCAAATTTTTCAGTAGCTGATCAAGGTATTGAGATAACTTGTGTTAATATGAAATCGGCATTGTTTGGCAGAATGTATAAACCACTCAATTTCAAGCTAGAAACAACGGCATTTCATTATTTTGATGATCAAAAAGGTCAATTTCAAATAATCAAGAGTAGCGAATTAGACACAGGTGAAGATTACTTTACTGCTAGATTTAAAGATTATGAATTAGGATTTCAGTTAATTTTGTTTGAAGGTGAAGAAAAACCTCGAATGACTATGTCTAAATACGATTTTAAGAATAATAAGTTTATTGATCATTACGAATGTTTAGTTGTAAGATCTTACATAAAATAGAGTAAGCTAATAAGTAAAAAAATAGAACTTTTCACAAATGAAAATAAACAAGGGTAAATTTTTTATTTCACCAAGCGATTTAAATAACTTTGTTGCTTGTAAATTTACTATTAAAAATGAAATAAAATTTCATAACAAAGAAATCAGTAAAATTGCTGAAAGAGTAAATGATAAGCTTTGGAAGGAAATGGGTATTGAGCATGAAAAAAAACATTTCAAATTGCTTAAAGATAAATACAAAAAAAGCATCACTATTAAAT
>Ga0315320_10002624_pt1 | contig 14789 bp, 12 predicted proteins | sample M140m21515metaG_FD_203458 | JGI IMG/M metagenome (GOLD analysis project Ga0315320, IMG submission 203458) | Ammonia-oxidizing marine archaeal communities from Monterey Bay, California, United States - M1 40m 21515 | ecosystem: Environmental > Aquatic > Marine > Coastal | place: USA: California... | reverse complement strand
TCCAGGACTCGTTCCAATTCGATGTCTTTGGTTCCGCCCACTTTCGGGATATTCTTTACCCAGGGGGAGGGGTGGACACAAAAGCGGGTCACGCCGACAATGCGGTCCGCCACACCCAGACGGTGAAGGGTCTCGGTAGCGCTCGGTACCAAAGAAACGATTCTTTGTGCGGGGTGTTCGAGCCCGTGTTGGGTTCCGCGCGCATCCTGAATCGACATGGTGCATCCTCCTCAGGTTGGGTATCGTATCCCTGCAATGATCGCTGGCTCTTTGCGGTGTAGTGATTAGTTTTTCGGCGCACGCATTAAGGGGTGTCATGAGTTTTATTCGAATCCCATTTTTGATTCTACTTGGGGCCTGCACAACCAAGGCTCCGGTGGGAACAGCGACGGACCGTCCGCAACGCCCTCTTGACGATGCCGATGGTGAGGCCGATGTGGATGGTGATGACGAGAGCGATGCAGACGGCACCTCAGATGCGGATGTGGATGACGACATCGAAGAGGATTCGGGAGAGCCCAGCGATGAGGTTGACGCGCCCTATGCGTTGCGCGTGACACCCGCGGATATCAATTTTGGAGCGGTGAGTGTTGGGACGGTCAGTCCGCAAATGGTGGACATAAAGAATGTGGGGACAGAGTCTGTTCACATCAATGGAATCGGCGTTTCCGATCGGTCGGTATACGATTTTTTGCCCAGCTTTGGTGTTCCGATCACGTTGACTCCGGGCATGGAAAAATCCATGCGGGTGGACTTTACGCCAGCGGATTCTATCGCCTACACCGGAGAGCTCACCTTCATCACCGAAGAAGTGCTCGATGAGAGTGCCGACATTCTCCTACAAGGTAGCGGCGAAGCCGGACCCTGCGAGATCTGCTCACCGATTATCGACGTCCACCCATCCACATTGACTCTGGAAGCCATTCTCTGTGAGGCGACCGAGTCCGTTACAGTCTCAAATAGTGGTGATCGACCGCTGCGAATCACGGGTGTAAATATCATCAATGATTCGATATTCATGTGCGGTAACTTCATGCGAACGTGGGGTGGTGCGGTCACCGTGGCGCCCATGGGGTCAACCTCGATTCCTGTGACGTATCGAGCGACCGATTCTTGTCAGGATCTGTTCACTTTTGGCAGTGAAGCCAACACCATGCACATCTTGAGCAATGATCCTTCGGATCCAGACTACGTTGTACAACTGTCTGGTTTTGCGCTGGCCTGCGGCATTTTTTAATCCCAGGAATTCCTGGAGTCACACTCCGTGGAGGCACCATGTTGCTTATCTGTACCAAGACCTGAAGCGCCTGTCGCAAGGCGGTCGCTTTGCTCAATGAACAGGGAATTGCACACACCTACCGTGAGTACACCGCCGATCCGCTCTCCCAAGATGAGATTCGGGATGTACTGAGCAAGCTTGGTGTGGGGCCCCGCGATGTGCTTCGGAAGCGAGATGCCAACAAGGCGGGTCTCACCGGTGATGAGTCTACTGCAGAACTCATCGCCTTGATGGCCGAAAACCCCCGCTTGCTACAGCGGCCAATCGGGGTGGTGGGAGAGCGCGCGGCCGTGGGTCGCCCACCTGAAAACCTGCTCGGATTGGTGTGAGATGAGATGTTCGATCACGGTGCTGTGTGCGCTTCTTATTGGGTGTACGAAGTCGCCGGTCGACCCAGAATCTGGCGATACGGGCATTCAAGCAGTCCCTGGTGAGTCTTCGAGCACGTGGTTCGAAGACTGCTCCATCGATGAGCGCGAACAGCGGATGATCGATGTGGGCGATGTCTCTCTCAATGTGGCTTGCCGTGGGGCAGGGGAGACCACGGTGGTTTTTCTGCACGGCTTTCCGGAGTTTCACTACTCGTGGGATGCAGTGATGGATGAGCTGGTGGGTGAGTACCGACTCATCGCCCCCGATCAACGTGGCTACAACACCTCCGATAAGCCAGACTCGGTGGCGGACTACACACTCGATAAACTCACGGAAGACGTGATGAATTTGCTGCCATTGGTAAGCGAGACGCCCGTGATTCTGGTGGCACACGACTGGGGTGGACCTGTGGGATGGACGGTGGCTCACACGCCCGATGCGCACATCAGCGGTTTTATGGCGGCCAACGGTCCACACCCGGTTCGTTTCGCTGAGTTGATTGCCACGGATGCCGACCAACAAGACGCTTCTTCCTACATGGAGTTGTTTCGCTCCGAGTTTGCGGAGTCGACCCTGACGCCGGAGTTTTTGGCGACCCAGATGTTTAATTTTCTGAGCGACGAAGAACTGGAGATCTATACGCAGGCGTGGTCTCAACCCGGCGCCATCACCGGTGGTCTCAACTGGTACCGCGCCAATGACTTGGCCCCAGGCTCCATCGACGATTTGATGGTGGACCGGCTGGAACACATACCGGTTCCCGTGTCTGTTCTATGGGGCCTTGATGACACTGCCGTTCTCTCCCAAAATACAGAAGGCCTCGAAGTCTTTGCACCCGACCTTGAGGTGGAGACTTTCGAGGATGTCGATCATTGGATCGAACACCGCATTCCAGCGCAAGTGGCCCGTGGCATTCGTGAGTTGGATGCGCGCACTGCGCGCTGAACACACCGAACGCGCACAGCGGCTCATGTACTGAAGCACCCGTACACTTTCTGGGTTCTTTGCGATGAGCCATCATCGTTTGCGCTATGGTGCGTGAATGTCGCGAACCGCTCATTGCCACCGTGAAACATGCTCCCAAGCCGATGATCGGTGCATACAACGTGGCGTCTTATGAAGTCGCTCTCCCTGTTTGAACAGGCATCCCAAGAGCTGATTGCATCCCGGGCCCTCCAAGACCGAGTGGACACCAAGTTTGTGCTCCGCCGAGAGGAGCTCGATGGTCTGCTTTCCAGTTTGTCGGAAGATTTTTCGGTTGTGGCATCCGGCTCCACCTTGAACAGTCGCTACCAGAATCTCTACTTTGACACCGAAGAATATCGCTTCCTTCGTGACCATCACCGGGGACGGCGTCCGCGATTTAAGGTGCGGATTCGTCACTACTTGGACCGAGAGCTCAGCGTCTTGGAGATCAAAGAAAAAGCCCCCACGGAGCGCACCCTAAAGCTGCGCAAGTCCATCCCGTTTATGGCAGAGCAGTTTTCATCATCTCACCGTGAGTTTCTCGATGCGCACCCTGCGATCACATCGACGGACTTGCATCCAAGTCTGCGGATTGATTTCTCACGCATCACCGTGGTGTCCAAGCACTCTGATGAGCGCATCACCTTCGATACCCTTCTTGGTTTCTCTCACGGAGATGGTGAAGTGGTCTTGGAGCGGGCGGTCATAGCAGAAATCAAACAGCCTCGATTTGCTCCCCGCAGCCCTGGGATGCTGGCCTTGAGGCAGTGCGGGGCCATGCAACTGAGAATCAGCAAATACATGACGGGTGCGCAGTTGTTGCTGTCATCCATTCGACTACAGCGGTATGCACCCCGCATGAAGAGATTGAGGAGACGAATCGCATGATGGAAACGATACTTCGCTTGGGTGTCCACATGGGCATCGATCTCCTGTTCACGGCCCTTGTGGTGTTTGCGGTCTATGCCCGCCGTCATGGTCGAAACGAATACGTCTTCACCTATGTGATGTTCAATCTCATCACGTTCACCCTGTGCTTTTTACTTCAAGCGGCTCCCATCGAGCTTGGGTTTGCGTTGGGTCTGTTCGCTGTGTTTGGAATCTTGCGGTACCGCACCGAGCCCATTCGTATCCATGAGCTGACCTATTTGTTTATTGTCATCGGCATTGGAATCCTCAATGCGGTCGCCCATGAGACGGCTGGATTGGGTGCGATTGTGGCGGTCAACAGTGTGATTGTCGGCGTGACCGCCTTGCTCGAATACGTCCCATGGTTCAGCGGAAGCCAGCGGCTCCGGATTGTCTACGATGACTTGGCTCGTCTGCAGTCCGCAGACAAAACAGCGCTCTTGGAAGATTTGTCCGAACGTACTGGATTAGCGATCGAGAAAGCCTCGATCGAAGAAATCGATTTGCTGCGGGAGACCGCACGACTCACTCTTTATTATCGGCGGTGAGTCCATGCGCATGTTCTCATGTCTGTTGCTACTGTGGTCATCCGTGTCTTTGGCTGAGGTCACAACGGACCGTCAGTTGTGGACTGCGGCTGGGGTAAAGGCCGAGCTCATCGAGGAGTTGGATGTGGAGTTTACCCAGCACGTGCGCTGGGCAGAAAACGTCTCTACGCTGGATAGCATCATGCCGGAGTTGGGTCTTTCTTATGGGGTGCTCCCTTGGGTCGGTCTTGCGGCCAGCTATCGTGCAGCCTCTAAGCGTGGGGATGATGGCGACATGCAGCCTGGCTCTCGCATCGCAGCGTCAGCGGTCATCGAGGGCGAGGTTGGACCGGTTGAACTGGGGTATCGATTCCAGTGGCAGCAGAAAGGAACGGCGGAAGATGAAGACCCCTCGACACGGCTGCGTCACCGTGCACAGGCCAGCATCGATACCGGCACCGTTATAAAACCGTTGGTCTCCTACGAGATGTTCAGTGACCCTTCTGCGGACCCTGGAGAGATCAAGCAAAAGTCGCGTCTTACCGCGGGTGCAGGGTTCAAGCTCACCAAAGCGCATCGCTTAAAAATCAAGTACCACCACCAACTGGAACTGGATGGAGATGGCGACATGGAGCGGATCATTGTGGTCGGGTATCGCTATGGGTTTTCGATGGTGGACTGAATAGCGGTCCATCCCCTGGCTTGTCTTCACTGCACAGTTCAAAGCGGCGCTGTTTTGTGGACATGCAGTAGAATCGTTGCGTGACTGGTTTGAGAACCGAACGATGTGGGAGGGAATGATGTTTGTTGTGTCCACCTTGATGGTCCTGTTTTGCTCTGTGGTGACCGCTGCCGATGTGGCACCTCTCGTCACAGTGAAGCCTTTGGGGGTCACATCGATCCGCCTTGTAGAAGGCTTCAAGCCTGTGTCCGTCTTTGATGGGGCCAACGGAACACCCATCGGTGAGTTGCGTTCAACGGCGGTGGTTCATGGGGCAGTGACACAGTTGGTCTGGTCCCAGTCGGACAAGAAAGAGCATCCCATTGATCTGACGAAAGGAACCATCGAGACCAGCTATGAGCAGCGCAGCGTGCAGTACACCGTGGAGCAAGATGGTTTTGTTCAGCTGGCGTTCTCTGGCCCAACTCATGGATTCTGGGTTCGCAAGACCGATCTTGGTGACCGTGGTGTGCAGAGCTGGGCCCACTATATTTCTGGATTGAAGGACGTCTTGTGGAGAGAGGAGTTGGCCGGTACCCCGCTCCACGAGCGACCCGATGAAACCTCTCCAGTCAAAGTCTTGCCCGACGGGTTTTATGCGCCCACGCCCACAGGTACAGTTCAGGGCGATTTTTTGGAAGTGAAGATTCAGGCATACGATGACCATTTTCAATGCGGTGGTGAGGGCAAGCCAACCGGTCAACCTTTGACGGGTTGGGTGCGTGGGGCCACCCGTGATGGCAAGCCCCAGATCTGGCATTACACCCGAGGGTGTTGATGGGTGTACACTGCTGACGTGGAGGTACTGTGATGCGGCTGGCCATCTGGAGTCTGGTGTGTGTGTTTGCGTGTGGAAAGCCCGGTGATCCGGATGATGCAGATTCTGTAGGGTCCGGCTCAGATGGTTCTCATTCGTCAGGTGATGCGGACGCGGACGCCGATGCGGATGTGGATTCGGATGTGGATGGTTCGACCTCATGGGATGCGGATGGAACCGGTGCAGATGATGGGGCCTCCGATGTAACAGGCCCTTCCGACCCTGGAGATGGGCACAGGGTGCGCTGCTTTGAATGGAGTGTGTCAATGACAGGGACGCCGACCGATTGGGCTGCCTGTGTGGCCGAGGTTGGAAGTGCCATGAAGATGGGTGCACGGCCAGACTGTGCCATTCAAGAAGCGGCCAATTTTGATTCGGAAACGGGCTCTGAGTGGACCGAAGTGGATGTGTGGCCCGGTGACCGCGAGATGGAAGATGCGAAGGGAACCACAGACTGCGCCGCAGGAGAGGACCTTCCTGGGGGTGTGAACTGCTACACCTGGGATGATTCTGATGGTGCGACTGTGACCGAGCGTGCGGCCTGCATCACATTGGCTGAGGGCTCTCTGGTTGCGGGCGCGCGACCCACGTGCGCCACCCAGGATCTCCTGTTTTTCGAGGCCGCGACGGGCAGCGATTGGACGTCGGTGGAGAATTGGCCCACCGGGCGTCAGATGTGGGAAGTAAGTGGGACCACAGACTGCGCTTCGGGCGCTCCTTTGCCTTCGGATGTGGCGTGTTTCACCTGGACGAATACCCCCGACATCGACGGGGTCATCCCTGAACAGCGTGCAGCCTGTGTGGTGCTGCACAATGAGGCGGTTCTGGTGGGTGGGCGTCCAGAATGCGCGATCCAATCTGCGGTCGAATATGATGTGGGCGGCACCAGCGGGTGGACCGAGGTCGATGTGTGGCCCAGCGACAGAGAGATGAATGATGCCGCGGGCACGAGTGACTGTGCTGGAGGCCAGCCGCTCAACGATTGAGGGTGAGTCTCTGCGTATTGTGATGATGTGGCTGCGGGTGCCCCACATGAAGAGCACAGCCCGGACGCATCAGGTAGGCTGTGTCCATGTGGATGTGGTGGATTGCGTGGCTGGCTTGTGGGGATGACAAGGTGTCTTCTGTGGATACCTGTGCGCTCTCGCACGGACCCCTGGTCGAGGTACCCACGGGGATGTGTGTGGCCAGAGATCTCACAAGCTCGGCTGTGGATGACGAGCGCTTGATGTCGGCCATTGCTGATTTACAGCGAGTGAATGCCACCGCTGTTCGCACCGATGTACTGTGGCATAAAATCCAGCCTGAAGAGGAAGCGTGGAGTTTTGAACGCTACGATGCGATGCTCGATGCACTTGAATCCGCCGATATCGAGATGGTTGCGATCCTTGCGTATGGAACGCCGTGGGCAAGTTCTCAGACCACGACTGAATCGACCTACCCGCCAGATGATCCAGCCGACTTTGCCAACTTTGCCGCGGCGGTCGCCGATCGGTATGAGGGCCGAATCTCCAAATATGAAATCTGGAATGAGCCCAATGCGGGGCGATTTTGGCGACCAGAAATTTCAGGTGATCCGGAGGCTTGGGGGGAGCTGGCATTGTTGACGGCACGTGCCATTCATGGCGAGGACCCCACAGCCGAGGTCATCTTGGGGGGCACGTTCTTTCCCGCTCAGATCATTATGGGCGGAGAAGAGTTTGTTCGTCGGGCGATCGCTGCGCATCCGGATTTGTTGATGGAAGCGGACACCATCGCGGTACACCCATACCCGACCTATCCGCCCCAGGTGGCGCCAGAATCGGAAGAGAATGGCAATACGCAGTTGGTGGATGTGGTGGCGACCATGCGCGGCCTCACCGATGGGATGCCCGTCATGATTTCCGAGGTCGGCTGGCCGATTTGGGGCGAGGTGGATGCGGAACGCCAAGCGCAGATGTTGGAACGCTCGGCGCTATTGGCGGCCAGCACTGGGGTCACAGGTGTGTGCTGGTACACCTTGTGGGACTACGAAGACCCAGAAAACCCGGAAGATAATTTTGGGTTGCTTGATGTCGATGGTGCGTTCAAACCTGCCGCGGATGCCTTTCTTCGTATCGCCGATGCGTTTGAGCGAAGCGATGGGGCTGCCCGAATCGAAGAGTTACCTGAAGGGGCCCATGGTGTTCACCTTGGCGGGGTGGGTGACGTTTTGTGGGGTGAGGGCGAGATCTGCGGCGAGACGCTTGGGCCCACGCCAACCTGGTGGTGAGGAAATTTCGGTTTCGCTCGTCTTTTTGAAGAGCCCTTCCACGGAATCAATCCCATCGGGTGCAGTGGCATACATCCAAATTGTTGCCTATCTTGCCCGCGGTACCAGCTTGTAGGAGCGTTGGATGGACTCGATTTTGTTTCGTAGTTGTGTGGTCGCGGTGATGTTTTGGTTCATGCCGAACCACACTGCGTGGGCAGATGAGAAGAAAGACATCTATCTGGTTGTCTGGTCAGCCACGCGGTCGGATCATCTTTCCGCCTACGGCTATGAGCGTGACACCACACCGAATCTCAACAAGCTGGCGGAGAATGCGGTGGTGTTTACCGATGCCAATGCATCCGGTGGATGGAACCCGCCGAGCGCGGCATCCTTGTTCACGGGACTGTTTAGCGTCAACCACCGGGTGGACTACGCTCCGACCAAAGAGCAAATGGACATTCCCGACAAGGTGAACACCTTGGCTGAAGTGCTGCGGGATGATGGCTACTACACCGCGTTGTTCACGGCCCAATCCTTGTTCTACAAAGATGGCTTCACCCAAGGGTTCATGGAACATGAAAAACTGGGTTCAGGACATTTTCAATCTCGTATACCCACGACGTTGGAAAAGGCAGGTGACAAGCCGGTCTTTATTGTTCTGTATTGGTTGAATCCCCACGCTCCATACAGCCCGCCTGAGCTCCATGATTTGTATACCGACCCGAATGGTCCGCAGGTCAATTTGGTGATCCGAAAGGAAGACAAGAAGCGTCCAGGAGATGTGACCCACCAGGAGGTCAACTCTGGAAAGGTCGTACTCGATGATGCCCAATGGGAACAACTGAAGGCCCGCTACGATGGAGAACTGCACAGCAGTGATCAACGAATGCAGAATGGCATCGAAAAGTTCAAGCAGACCCGCTCGTGGGACGACACGGTCTTTGTCATGACATCGGATCACGGAGAGATGTTCAATGAGCGTTCGCAGATGCGGGTGTGGCATGGTTGGCCAACCCATGAGAACCAGCGTGTTCCATTGATCATCAAGGCGCCGGGCCAGAAGGGTCGGGTGACGGTGGATTCCCTGGTGCGTGGTGTGGATGTGTTTCCCACCGTGCTCGACCTTGCGGGTGTGACCTACAAGGGTGCGCTCAATGGCAAAAGTTTGGTGCCCATGATGAATGGTGCGCCGGAAGCAGACCGTCCGAACATGGGTGCAACACACCACAGTTCGGGCCTGATGTTCTACAAGAATGGTATGTACAACCTCATTACTTCTCGACTCAATGAGAAGAAAAGCTACCTCTACGATCTGACCGCAGATCCGACTGAACTCAAGAATTTGGCGACGTCGAATCCCGAATTGCTCGCGCAGGTTCAGACAGAGATGAAGGCATTTATTGCATCGTCTACCGTCGATGTGGAGAGCTCTGGGGATTCCGTGGTCTTTGGCAAGGAGGGTGCGCCAGCCGTTTCGGCATCGAAGAGCAGTGATGTTTCAGGACCCCGCGATCCTTCGGAAGATTCCACCACAGAGGCCAAGGGGTGTGGCTGTGCTTCTTCCGATTCAGGCGTGCCTGTCGGTTGGGTGGGACTATTGGGACTCGTCATCGGTCTGCGCCGCCGCTCGACCGATTTGCTGTAGAACCGCGGGTATTCGTGGTCTGTTTCCGGTGGCTTTAGTTCGGAAAGTGCGGCTCCCAGCTGTCCAACACGTCTTGAACAGCATTCCGGTCGATGTGAACAAGCTGGACAACCAGGTCGCCTGGTTTGGCCCACTGAAGGGCCGCCGTCATGGCGTCGGCTTCATCGTTGTGGGTGGTCACATTGGTTTTGGAGTGACCGTGTTCGATGAGGTAGTCATTTAAAATACCGGTGACTTCTCCATTCGCCCGTCCACGCTCGTACCCGGGTACTTCTCGGAGCAAGACCCGCTGGGGATCCGTATTGTGGACCTCTTCCGCCAATCCGCGCAGGTCATCATCGGATCGGTCTCCCGCTTGGCCAATCGTGATGCACAGTCGGCCATCCGGGCGCTCATCGATAAGACCACGGGCCATCTTTAAAATCGCACGAAGGCCGTGAGGGTTGTGCCCAAAGTCCAACAGAAACTGCACGCCATGGAGCTCGAAGAGGTTGCATCGCCCGGGGTTGTCGGTCGCATCCCCGGCAAATTTCGTAAGCCCCGCACAGATGTGCACCTGGCTCACACCGAGTGCATGGGCGAGGGCTGCTGCAGCGAGTGCATTTTCTACGTTGTGTTCGGCACGTCCGCGATGACACGCGGGGATGGCGTCGATCTCGACGACGGGTGTTCGCTGGTCTCCCTGACACAAAACCAGGGCACCGTGCTCACGAATCCAGGCGATACCGCCGTGCTTCAAGTGTGGGTGTAGATGCTCGCCAAGCGTCATGCTGAACCAGATGACGGGGGGACCCTCTTCATGTCCAAGGGGCCATAAATGGGGGTCGTCTGCATTGAGGACGCGGTAACCGTCGGGTCGAACGGCACGGCAAACGATTCCCTTCGCCTGTGCCATATCGCTCACACTCAGAATACCGTAGTCCCCCAAGTGATCGTTGGCGATGTTGGTGATCAGGGATGCATCGCAGCCCTCGAGAACCAATCCCCGACGAAGGAGTCCACCGCGCGCGGTTTCGAGAATGGCCAGGTCTACGTCGGTGTGCCGAAGGGCGAGTCGTGCGGCACCGGGTCCGGTCCAGTCCCCTTTCTCCACCTCGGTTCCATTGACCACCACTCCATCTGTAGACGTTCCGGCATGAGCGATTCCGGCAGCACTCAAAATGGACATGGTCATGCGGGTCGTGGTCGTCTTTCCGTTTGTACCCGTGATGTATGCAAAGGGGATGCGTTTAAACTGATTCCAATTGAGTGATGTCGGTTCAGGGAGGGTGTGTGCAGGCCATGTTTGACTGTGCCGACCAAGGCCGAGCGAGACTTCATCATCATCCCAGACAAAGGGAACGTTGTGCTCCAGTGCAGCATCTTGCAAAGAGATGAGGTCGGGATTGGCTTCTTCATTCAGCGATGTACGGATTGCGATGATCGCATCAGATAGTGCGGGAGCCGTTCCATTTACACAGCCCACGGCCCACTCATTGATCTCGGTGGCGGCGTACAGTGCGTCGAGGGGCGCATCGATGACCAGTGTGGCGCCACCAGAGTAGAGTCGAACCCAGCGTGCGACGGGAGGCCAATCCAAGGCGCGAAGGCAGGTGTCGAGTGCGTCCGACCAAGAGTTGACGGCGGCCTCAACATCTTCATCGGTTTTAAAACGAACTTCGGTCACAGCCCCAGGGCCAGGGCCTTGGAGATTGAGTCCGGTTAATCGCCGAGAATCGATGAGTTCCACTGTTTGACCCTCAGTCTTCTTCCTGAATGCGCGCAAGACGTACGCCACGGGAGTCGGTGATGATTTCTCCGTCAGCTTCGGTCAACGCATCCGCAATCAGAGAAGGCTGTCCGATATCAATGGCCGCGTCTGTGCTCATCGATGATGTTCCATCCTCCCCGTTGTCATCAAAGTTGATGATCTGTTTCCAAGTACGGGTGCAGTTGTCCCCAAAGATGAGAAGCAAGTCATCGGTCTCACCCATTGACAAGGCAAAGTCGACCGCAGCGGGTTCGAGTGGGATGATGTGGATTTTTTCTGGATCAATGCCCTTTTCAAGAAGGACCTTTTCCATCATCCGTGGAACTTCTTCGTCCCCCCGTCCACGGGTACGATCATCACGTCGCAGCACGTACTGATCGAACTCTCCATCGGCAACAAGTTCGGCGATTCGCACGATGTCTTCGTCTCGCCTGTCGCCCGGTGCGGCCACCACGCACAGCCGTCGACCTTTCACATCCATTCGCTGAACCATGTCTACCATGCAGCGAATCGCAGCAGGATTGTGACCGTAATCCAAGATGACCTTGAACGGGAGTTCGTCAAATACGTTCAGTCGTCCGGGTACCTGGAAGAATGAAGTATCAAAGGTTCGGAGTCCTTGGCGAATATTGTCTACCCGTACATCCATGGCGTAGGCCATTAAAGCGGCGAACATCGCGTTCTGAACGTTGTGGGTCGCCCGGCCTTCCAAGGTTGCGGGAATCAATTGGGTCCACATCAATGGGATGTGACGCCCTTGGTCGTATAGGGTGATCATTTGGCCATTGATGCCCTCTTCGAGCACGGCGGCGAGTCCTCCCGCTCGGATGTGCTGTCGCACCAAGTCATTGCGTGGGTTCATGGTCACGTACCCAATGCGTTCGGCCTTGGTGTAGTCGGCCATTTGTAGACAGTGAATGTCATCGGCATTCAGTACCGCGCAGTCTTGTGCGATCTCCGCGACAACCCGTTTGACCTCTGCGAGTTGTTCAACCGAGTCTATACCGCCCAATCCCAGATGGTCGGCACTTACATTGAGTACAGCGCTTACGTTGGAACGACGAAAACCCAGTCCGGCTCTGAGCAGTCCGCCGCGTGCTGTCTCGAGAACCGCGGTGTCGACCTTGGGGTCACGGAGCACCATTCGAGCGGCCATGGGGCCAGTCATGTCGCCCGCCGCGGTACGCTCACCATCGATGTACACGCCATCTGTGGTGGTCAGACCGACCCGAGCACCGCTCATTTTGAGAACATGGGCCAGCATGCGACTGGTGGTCGTTTTTCCATTTGTACCTGTGATGGCTGCAATGGGAATACGGGTTGGCGTGCCCGATGGAAACAACATGTCCATCACCGGCCCAGCCACATCTCTGGGGTGACCTTCTGTGGGTGCCACATGCATCCGAAAGCCGGGTGCTGCATTGACTTCACAGATGGCGCCGCCCACATCCCGGTAGGAGCGGGTGATGTCGGGCGTGATGAAGTCCACCCCGGCGACATCGAGGCCGATGGCGGTCGCGGTGCGCATGGCCATCTCTCGGTTGTCTGGATGCACCTCGTCGGTCAGATCGATGGCCGTGCCACCGGTCGAGAGGTTTCCTGTCGAGCGAAGGTAGAACAACTCATCCGCATCGAGGACAGTCTCAGAAGTGTAGTTCGCATCGTTCATCAGCCGTTCTGCCTGGTGATCGATCTCGAGCCGGGTGAGTACTTTTTCGTGTCCGATACCGCGTCGCGGGTCGCTGTTGACCACATCCACCAGTTCCGCGATGGTCGATGTTCCATCTCCAATCACATGCCCTGGAACCCGTTTGGCCACAGCGATCAATTCGCCATCGACCACAAGCATGCGGTGATCGAAGCCGGTGATCATTTTCTCGACCAAGACACTGCGCGCGTGTTCCTTGGCTTTTCCAACCGCCACCTCGACCTCTTCGCTGGTTGTCAGATTCAGACTGACCCCGCGACCGTGGTTGGCGTTGAGTGGCTTGACCACCACCGGGTAGCCCATTCTTTCAGCGGCTCGAATGGCTGCCCGAACCGTGCGAACCAAGTCTTGTCTTGGAACAGGGAGTCCGAGATCGGTCAGGATCTGGTTGGTCTCCTCTTTGTCGGATGCGATCTCCACAGCGATGTGGCGAGTCTCAGAAGTGATGGTTGCTTGGATGCGTTTTTGAAAGCGTCCATGGCCAAATTGCACCAAGGAGTAATCGTTGAGACGAATCCAGGGGATGTCCCGTTCTTCGGCGGCCCGGACCAAGGATGCGGTTGATGGGCCGAATTGTCTACGCTGTGCGAGTCCAATCAGCTCTTCGAGTTCTGTTTTGTAGTCGAAATCATCCGACTTACAAATGGGCTTTGGACATAGCTTTTCTGGAAGTAGAGATTCGATGAGGGCGATGGCCAGCTGTGCAGCCTCGAGTCCCACTCGCTCTTCCTCGTAGGCATACACGATGGTGTACACCCCTTCTTCGCCCGCTCCGCGTGTCTTTCCAAAGGTGACATTCGCGCCCGCGAGCTGTTGAAGCTCGATGGCCACGTGTTCAATGATGTGGCCCATCCATGTGCCGTCGTCTTCTCGAAGACGACGAATAAATCCACCCGGCTCACCATACGAGCATCCATGCTCGTCGAGACTGGGAATGGCGGCCACGAGACCATCGACAAAACCGGGTATGCGCGCACTCGGCCATTCCTCGAGTCCTTCGAGGTCGAGCGTGAGGCGAATCACGGGGAAATGGGCGTAGAGGTTGGGACCTCTGTAGACACGACGTTCAACGAGCTTCATGAATCACCTCAGGGCGCGCTGGCCTTGCGGGTTTGGAGATCGAATTTCGCCCCGTGGGGCAGGATGTGAAGGATGGCGCCCGTCATGCAGATGGGGTCGCCTTCGCGGTCATTGGCGACCGACGAGTGTTCGAGATTGGAAACGTCGACCACGGTGACGGCACCCGAGCCCCGTACATTGATGACGTTTTCCGATGAGATGAATGCAGCGGTGTCTTCATCGAGGCCGATGCCCACAGCAAAGGGGTTGTAGGCGAGGGCTGTGAGCAGCCGTCCCAGCCGATCTCGTTGTCGAAAGTGTTGGTCGACCATCACACTGTTGGTGAGTCCCAAACCGGGGGTCAGGCTGACCTTTCCAGCCGTTGGTGTGGAACCGGTCTCACCATAGGCAATCATGTGCTCAGGTGCGATTGCAGCACCAGCGGAAGTTCCACCGACCACCGTACCGCTGGCGTTGAGTCGACGAATTTGCTGGGCCACGGGTGTTCCACCGAGAATGGTCGATAGACGAAGCTGGTTTCCACCTGTGATGAAAATACCGGTGGCTCGGGTCAAGGTCTCCAGCCAGTCTTCCCGTTCGGTGTCTGCTCGGGTTTGATAATTGAGGCTTGTGGCCGCCTTTGCTCCCAAAGACTCAAAGAGTTTGACATAGGTGGGCCCGGTGTCCTCCAGGCTACTCGCAGTGGGAATCACGGCAATGCGCGCGTCCTTTCCGCCACTGACCGTCAAAAAACGCCGCAGGATATCGGGCTCACCAACCTTGTCTTCAGCACCGCCAATTAC
>Ga0315320_10002622_pt1 | contig 14795 bp, 14 predicted proteins | sample M140m21515metaG_FD_203458 | JGI IMG/M metagenome (GOLD analysis project Ga0315320, IMG submission 203458) | Ammonia-oxidizing marine archaeal communities from Monterey Bay, California, United States - M1 40m 21515 | ecosystem: Environmental > Aquatic > Marine > Coastal | place: USA: California... | reverse complement strand
GAGTGTCGATGAGGGCGAGGAATCAGCCCACTTTGAAACGGTCGCTATAGAATCTGTGGGTGAGATCGTTCGTGTTTTAGTGACGGCCATGCGTCGGCCCACGATGGGCTGGGCTCTCGCTGTGGTCGCAACCTACAAGATGGGTGAGTCGCTCATAGACGTGATGTACAAACCTTTTCTATTGGACCAGGGAATCACGGCGTCGGAACTTGGGCTGTGGTTGGGAACCTGGGGAATGGGTGCTTCCGTTGCGGGCTCGTTGACCGGCGGAATCCTGGCGACGCGCATCCCGCTCGCTCGTTTGTTGATGGGGTGGGCGGCAATCCGGCTGATTCCGGAATGTGGTCAGCTGGGGCTCGCCATGGGGTGGCTCGATGTGGAGATGGGTGCTGTGGTGGCGGTGTCTTTGGCGGAACATTTCGCAGGGGGCGCGCTCACCACAGTGATGTTCGCGTCCATGATGGGGTGGGTAGACCGCCGTATTGGCGCCACACACTTTACGGCTCTTGCGTGTGTCGAAGTGTGGGGCAAATCGTTGGCCGCACTATTCTCGGGAGTGATGGCAGAGCGGTTGACGTACGCCGGCACCTTTGGCGTGGGTATCTTTATTGGGGTGGCGTTTCTTCTACTGTTGACCCGGGTGCCTCCGTCGGGGGCGGCCTTTCAAGAGAGCTCATGATCGCGTTGGCGACCGCTTGATGACCCGCTGCTGAGAGGTGGTAGTCCCCTTCAAGAAACGCTGAGTGGTCGGTGAGCGCTGGGGTCAGATCGACAGGGTCCATATCTGCCAGTGTAATCATCACTTGATCGCGCAAGCGGGTATCCTCCCACGGGTTCCCATCGATGGATGTCAGATGTGGGGCGAGGGGAGTTGCAGTGGCACGTCCTGCCGCAGCATACACATCGGCTGGCAGGTACACTGGAAGCACGTGGGTGTCTGGATGGGTGCGTGCAAAGGCTTGAATGGCGCTTGCGATGTGCAGGGTTTTGGTTCGTTGCCCAGCGGGGTCAGACATCCACTCAGGGGTGGGGTCCGGCTCAGGGTTCCAGTCTCGCAATATGAGGTGACCAAGTAAGAAGCCGATGTGTGTTCTGGCAAGAGGACTTGCCAGAAATGAGCCCCGAGCACTGGCGGCATCTTCGGCGTCGATCAGCCATCCTCCGCGGACCTGGTAGCGCTCGCCAACGGGCGCTTCTGTCTCTTCCCAGTCATTCATCTGATTAACGACCACAATCACGCCGCCAGCCCCGTGTTGGTCGAGATGCTGTGTGGCAGCCCACAACGCATCCCCGACCCCGTATCCAGGCACACCAAGGTTGTGCGCGGGCTCACCGTCGAGGCTTAAAAGAGAGGGGAAGGGCTCGTCATCGGCGACGCCGTTGCCCATTACTTGTGAATCCCCAACCACGATCCACGCTTTATCAGTCAATGGTTGCGGTGCGACTCGGTGACCACGGTCATCGGTGTGAATCACCCACGGTAGTCCGCGAGGGGATGCGATGCGTGCTTCTCCATTGGGCGCCAACTGGATGTGACCCTTCTGATCGGCCTTGAACAGACGGATCATCGGCAACGCATTGCCATCCACCATGCGTATCAACCCTTCAGCAAGACCTGCGGTCAGCGTACTGCTGAGGGCTAAAATCAGGACACGGATCTTCAGTGGTGGGCTGTCGGACACACGTTTCTCCGAGAACATCATCGCGTAATTAATGACGATCGGTCTGAAGTTGTGTATTTCGTCGTCTGGAGTTCACCACCATGTTGGCAAATTCAGGACGTCGCGCATTGTTCGCACTGCTTATCGTTACAATCATTTGGGGTTGGACCTTCTCATGGATGAAGGAGGCCATAGATACGGCAGCGCTCGTCGTTGAAGATGGCCAGAACTTTGTCGTCGGCCTCTTCATGGTGGTGCGTTTTGGGTTGGCCGCTGTATTGATGCCTGTGCTGATTCCGGGGTCGCGCACAGGTTCGACGACACGGGCCGTCTGGCGTGATGGTGGAATTCTCGCTGCATTCTTGCTCGGCGGGTTCTTGCTTCAAATGTTTGGACTTCAGGGGGTGGACCCCGCAGTGTCGGCCTTTTTGACCTCTCTGTATGTTGCCTTTACCGCGGTGATGACAGGGTTCATGGCCCGCAAGCTTCCTGGGAAAGTGGCGCTGATGGGGGTGACAGTCGTCACCATCGGTGCGGCCTTTATTTCCGGACCCCCGCAACTGAGTTTTGACCTTCCCGAGTGGCTCACGGTGTTGTGTGCTGTGCTCTTTGCAGGTCATATTGTCGCCACCGACCGCGTCACACGGCGAAGTCCACCACTGGCTGTGGCGTGGATAAGCTTTATTTGGGTCACCGCAGGGTCGAGCGTGTTGCTCGCGTACGGCTGGCTTCCGAGGGCCGACATTGGGCTGGAGCAGGTCGTGCAGTTGTTGACGGAGCCGGGATTCATTCGGCCCGCCGTCCTTGCGGGTGTTCTGGGTTCGCTGGTTGCATTGACGCTGTTGACCAACTTCCAGAAATTTCTGACACCGGTTCGGGCGGCGATTCTCTATTCGCTGGAGCCGGTCTGGGCGGCGATGATTGCAGTCACTCTGGGTCAAACTGCCATTGATGCATGGTTGTTGTTTGGGGGTGGGTTGCTTCTGGTGGGCAACTTGTGGATGGAGATATGGCCCCGTTTGTTTGGGAAAACAGTGTAAGGTCTGTGCGGAGGGAGCCCCATGAACCTGATTGTGCTCAGCCTATTGTGGGCGACCAGCGCGCATGCTTTGCAGGTTGAGCGAGAGCGGAAGGGCCCCTATGTTGTGGTGTCAGCTGAACTCCCGCATTCGATCGAAGCGGTCAACAGTATTCTCCGTGAAGATGTGAAGACCATGAAGCTTGGTCAGGCCGTACGGAATGTCACGGCGACTCCACTGCCCAATGGCTGCACCCAGTTGCTGGTCGTGAATGAGGGCTTTGCGAAGGACCTCAGCTACATCGCCGAGCGGTGTCCAACCGAGAATGGCTGGCACTCCAAGATGGTTTCGAGTGACGACTTTGATGACCACGAAATCATCTGGAACACGGATCCCCTGGGTCCACACAGCAAGGTCACCATTCAGGTCAAAGTGTCCCTAAAGTACCCGGTACCTCAGTTTTTGGTTCAGAGAATTGTCGGTGGAGCGCTTGCGGAGACCTTAGAAAAGATTGATGCGGTTTTACAGGCCGAAAAGCAGACGACTCGAGGAGACGAAAATGGACAAGAGTAGACCCATGGCTTTTTATGTATCGGCGATTGCCGGCTTGGTGTTTGTGGCGGGTTGTACCAGCGCTGATGGCGACAAGTCTTCTGAAGACTCGTCTGTTGCGTCGGAAAGCCCTACATGGCACGAAGACATTCGACCCATTGTGGAGTCGAGTTGCTCGTCGTGTCATACGGCGGATGGTGTGGGTTCTTTTAGTTTAGAGACCTATGAAGATGTGGCACTGCTCAAGGACCAGGTTGCCGATGCGGTACTGGATCGCCGAATGCCACCGTGGAAGGCGGTGGATGGGTGCACAGATTACCGCGACAACATCAGTCTTACGGATGAAGAGATTGCCATGGTTGTGGAGTGGGCCGATGGGGGAGCTGTGGAAGGCCACCCCGCCGACTCGCGGGGTGGCAGTGCTCCGGAAACGGTGGGCTTGGACCGGGTGGACTTGTCGCTGTCCTTGCCCTTGCCGTATGAGGTGAACACGGAAGTGTCGGATGACTATCGTTGTTTTCCGTTGGAATGGCCAGTTGAGGAAGACAGCTATGTCACGGGCTATGTCGTGAGCCCAGATCGGGCGGATCTGGTGCACCACATGATCGCCTACATTGTTCCCGCTGGGTATGCCGATGACTTGGCGGCGCTTGAGGCTGAAGATGGACAACCTGGGTACGAGTGCTTTGGTGGTCCTGGGCCCATCAACCAGGCTGATGCACAGTGGCTGGGCGCCTGGGCTCCGGGTGCGGTTCAGGGGCCGCTACCGAATGGCTTGGGCCTCAAGATGGAGGCGGGCAGTCTGTTGGTACTTCAAATGCACTACAACTCGGCCTCCGGTGCGACCGGGTCCGATCAAACCTCGATAGAATTCACGCTGGAGCCAGAAGCGGAGACCGTGGGCTGGATTCAGCCGTTCACGAACATAGAGTGGGTCCTGGGCAGTGGAATGGATATTCCGGCGGGTTCCGTGGGCGTGAGTCACGCGTATGATGCGCAGGTACCGCGGGAACTCAAGTTTCATACGGCCAACATGCACATGCATACACGCGGCGTCTCGGGTGGAATGTCTGTTGTCCGTGCCGATGGCACCGAAGACTGTTTGATACAAATCGATGACTGGGACTTTGATTGGCAGCGAACCTACGTTTTTGATGAGCCAAAAGTCATTGAATCGGGCGATACATGGGGCATTCAGTGCAGTTGGGACAATCCGACGGACCAAGACATGGCTTGGGGGGATGGCACGGGTGATGAGATGTGTCTTGGCACTGTCATGGTGTCCCTCGACTAAAGCCGGTGCGGCGGATAGTCCGAGGGCCTCGACGGAGGGGAGATGGCGCGCATTGCGGTTGTACCTGGTGATGGAATTGGCCAGGAAGTCATTGATGAGGGCGTTCGCGTCCTAAAAGCACTTCAGCCAGACTTGGACTTTGAGTGGTTCGATCTGGGTGCAGAAAAGTATCTCCGAGAGGGCGTGACCATGCCCGAGGGACTGATGGACCGCTGGCGCGACGAGTTTGATTGTGTTTATTTGGGCGCACTCGGAGACCCGCGGGTGAAGAGCAATGTGCACGCCAAAGACATTCTTTTGGGGGCGCGCTTTCAGCTCGATCTATACATCAACCTGCGTCCGATCAAGCTTCTCGATGCACGGTATTGCCCCATTAAGAACAAAGAGCCCAAAGACATGGACATCATGGTGTTTCGAGAGAACACAGAAGGTCTGTACACAGGGGTCGGGGGCCAGTTTAAGCGCGGTACTCCGGATGAGGTTGCCATCGAAGCGGAGATGAACACCCGCAAAGGTGTGGAGCGCATCATTCGAGCCGCTTTTGAGTATGCGGACAAGCATGGGAAGACCAAGGTGTGCATGTCGGACAAGTCGAATGCCATGCGTCATGGTCATGATCTTTGGCAGCGGGCTTTTAAGGAAGTGGCTGCGGAGTACCCAGCCATTGAGCGCAGCCATTTGTATGTGGATGTGCTGGCCATGGAATTGGTTCGGTGCCCAGAGCAGTTCCAGGTGATTGTGACCAACAACTTGTTTGGAGACATCATCACGGACTTGGGTGCCATGCTTCAGGGCGGTATTGGTCTTGCGGGCAGCGGCAACATCAACCCGGGCAAGGTGAGCTTGTTTGAACCGGTTCACGGCTCAGCACCCACCATTGCAGGACAGGGCATTGCGAACCCGTTGGCGGCGATTTTGACCGCGGCCATGATGCTTGAGTATTTGGGCTTTACCGACGATGCAGACCGCGTAAATGCGGCGGTCTCAGATTGTCTGGCCAATGATTTGATTACCCCCGAGCTTGGCGGTTCCTTGTCTACCTCACAGGTAGGCGATGCTGTTCTGGCCCGTCTATAAACCAGCCTCGAAAGAGAAGGATTCATCATGTCTGACGTTGTATTTTTGTCCGGTAAGCGGACACCCTTTGGTACCTTTTTGGGTTCTCTCTCCAAGGTCAGTGCGATCGATCTCGGCGTGATTGCGTCCAAGGCGGCCATTGAGCAAGCGGGTGTAAGTGCGGACGATATCGACCATGTGGTTTTCGGTAATGTCATGCAAACGTCTGCGGACGCCATTTATGGTGCCCGTCACGTTGGCCTGAAGAGTGGCGTACCCGTTCCTACTCCTGCTGTAACTGTGAACCGTTTGTGCGGGTCTGGTTTTGAATCCTTGGCGCAAGCGAGCCAGTTGCTGCGCCTTGGTGAAGCCACCATGGTGCTGGCTGGTGGTGCCGAGAACATGACCCAAGCACCGCACACCATTCGTGGTGCGCGAATGGGCTTCAAGCTCGGTGGCACGGGCATGAACGATTACTTGAGAGAAGTGCTGATGGATCCAGTCGCTGGCTGTGAAATGGCCATCACGGCTGAGAACCTGGGTGAGAAGTACGGTATTTCACGTGAAGATGCCGACGAGTACGGGTTTCGATCCCAAACGGCTTGGGCTGCCGCCCATGAAGCCGGCCGATACGATGACGAAATCACACCCGTTGTGATTCCTTCTCGGCGAGGCGATGTGACCGTGACCGTGGATGAACATCCGCAGTTGTCACCTCTGCAGTCAGAGAAGGTGCGCGCCCGGTTCGGTGCAGAAGCCATGGCCGGTCTTCGACCCGTATTTAAGAAAGATGGAACCGTCACTGCAGCCAATGCGTCAGGCATCAACGATGGTGCGGGAGCCATGGTGATGACCACCGCGGCCATTGCAGAGCAGAAAGGGCTTCAACCGCTCGGCCGTTTGATCAGTTCCGCCAGCATGGGTGTGGAGCCAAAATACATGGGGATCGGTCCGGTTGCGGCCATTCAAGAGGCGCTCAAGCGTGCGGACATGAGCATCGGGCAGATGGAGTTGATTGAAATCAATGAAGCCTTCTCCACCCAGTACATCGCCTGTGAGCGAGAATTGGGCATCGACCGGGCCATCACCAATGTAAACTCGGGTGGTGTGGCGATTGGTCATCCGCTCGCGGCGACGGGTACACGGATTACCATGCATTTGCTCTATGAGCTCAAGCGTCGTGGCTTGAAGTACGGTGTGGGCTCAGCGTGCATCGGTGGTGGACAAGGAATTGCTGTTGTCGTGGAAGCGTACTGAGATGGAAGGAGAAAACATGTCCGAACAAGACAGCGTGATTTATGATTGGAATGTGAAGGGGCATACGGTGACCCCGCCGCTTCGTCATGTCGAGTATTTTGATGAAACCTTGCGCGATGGCATTCAGTGCCCGAGCGTCACAGACCCACCCATTGAAGCAAAGATGGAGATGGTCCGGCTTCTCGATTCGGCCGGTGTCCATCATGTAGACATTGGATTGCCTGGGGCTGGCCCGCGGGCTGTCGAAGATTGTACGGTGCTTGCCGAGATGATCCGAGACGAAAAGCTTTCCATCAAGGCTACATGTGCGGCCCGAACCCATCCCAGTGATATTCAACCCATCATCGATGTGTCCCAGAAAACGGGCGTACCGATCGAGGCCATGACCTTCTTGGGGACCTCACCGATTCGCTTGTATGCGGAAGGCTGGGATGAGGACTTGCTCGAAAAGCGGACGCGTACGGCGGTTCGGATGTGCAAGGATGCAGGCCTGACCAATACCTTTGTGACCGAAGATACGGTTCGTTCTCAGCCGGGTACGCTGCTGCGGTTGTTTACAGCGGCCATTGAAGAAGGTGTGGACGGCTTGTGTGTGTGTGACACCGTGGGGCATGCAACCCCCAACGGTGTCTACAACCTGATCCACTTCACCAAGGATCTCATCCGAGGTCTTGGCGCCAATACACGGGTTGACTGGCACGGCCACAATGACCGTGGTTTTGGTTTGGGCAATGCACTCAGTGCCATCGAAGCGGGTGCTGATCGCGTCCACGGTACAGTGTTGGGCATGGGTGAGCGCGTGGGCAATACACCCATCGACCTCTTGCTGGTGAATCTCAAACTGCTGGGTATTCACAACGCGGATCTTTCGAGTTTGGCCGACCTGGTTGACCTGGCCTCGAAGTCCTGCAATTGGCCCATCCCGGTGAACTACCCGGTGTTTGGCAAAGATGCGTTCCGTACGGGTACGGGTGTGCATGCAGCGGCTGTCATTAAGGCCATCAATAAAGGCGATGACTGGCTCGCAGATAGCGTGTACTCCGGTGTCCCAGCGTCGTGGTTTGGTCGCTCTCAGGAGATTGAAATCGGTCACATGGCCGGTGACTCAAACATCATCTATTGGCTGAAGAGCCGAAAGATCGAGGTCACCGATGAGTTGGTTGCGGCCATCCGCACCAAGGCCAAGAGTACAAACCGGGTTTTAGAAGAAGATGAGGTGATGGCTGTGGTCAACCAGGCTCGTTCCTGATTGGCTGTAAATCGTCCGCTTATTCTTCAGTGTTGTTTCCCCGATGAAGCGCGGCCTTGATTTGGTCGCGCTTTTCGTTGAGGGCTGAATCTGCGGCTTCGGTGGCCCCTGTTTTGGCGGCGACCAGTCGACCATTGTTGGTCACAATGTGCAATACAAACAGCAGTCCAAGTACCCAGTTGATGGCATGAGTGGCACCGGAGAAGCCGGGGATTCCGATGGTAAGTAGCAGGATTACGGCTGTGAGATTGGTGAACTGAACGCACCAGAACAGGGCTGTTCGATTCTCCCATCCAGGAAGTCGGAAGACCATGTGGTTGATGCCCAGAAGGGCGGTCACAACCAAAATTAGGGTGGTGCCAATGTCCATTAAATCGCCAGGTTGTCGATGAGTCGAGTCTGTCCTATCCAGGCTGCGACCAATGCGCGCGCCTCACCATCGATCCGTTGGAGTGGCTCGAGTGAGTCTGGGTCGACGACTTCCAGGTAGTCGAGGGTATCGACCTCCAAGATCTCACGTGCAAGAGTCAGGCGATCGGCAGCCAGGGGCAGGGGACTGTCCCGGATGATGTTGAGCGCCTGGTGCAGGGTGAGTGCACGGGCTCGGTTGAAGGCATTCAAGTATTTGTTGCGCGAACTTAATGCGAGACCGTCATGGTCCCGCACCAAGGGGCCACCCACGACTTGAACCGACATACAGAGATCCCGCACCATCCGTCGGATGACCGCCAGCTGTTGGTAGTCTTTTTCTCCGAATACAGCAATCGTGGGCTGAACGAGTCCAAATAACCGTGCGACAACCGTGGTGACGCCATCAAAATGTCCAGGTCGGCTGGCCCCGCAGAGTCTTTCTGTGAGCCCAGATACCGTGACGGTTGTGTTGTGGTCGATGTCGTACAGGTCTGTAGGTAAGAACAGTGTGTCCACGCCCACTGCAGCACATTTGGCAGCATCCCCCTCCGGGTCCCGTGGATAGGTTTCAAGGTCTTCGTCGGGACCAAACTGCAGGGGATTGACGTAGATCGATACCACCAGGTGGTCACAGTCGCGCCTGGCCTGTTTCATTAGGCTGAGGTGACCGTCGTGGAGAAAGCCCATGGTGGGGACAAACCCAATGCGTTCACCGCCTGCGCGTCGTGTGCACATCTCTGCGTGTAGGAGTGCTGGGTCCACAAGGGTACGCATCAGTACAGCCGCTTGATCTTCTTGGCCGGGTTCTTCCGGTGAAAGCTGTGCTCATCGGCGGGAAAAGTACCATTTCGGACTTCACTCACGTATTGGCGAATCGCACCCGTAATGGGGTTTTGCAACTCTGCGAATCGCTTGAGAAACTTGGGAGAGAAGCCCATGTCAAAACCGAGCAGATCGTTGCATACGAGTACTTGCCCATCACACTCTGGTCCCGCACCAATGCCGACGGTTGGGATCGAGAGTGCCGCTGTGACTTCTGATGCGAGTTCCGATGGGACCATTTCTAAGACCAAGCAGAAGGCGCCAGCCTCCTGTACTGCGAGTGCATCACGGATGAGCTGGTCGCTCGCATCTTCGCTGCGCCCTTGAACACGCCAGCCTCCCAGCGTGTTGACCGATTGGGGGGTGAGGCCGATGTGGCCGACGACCGGGATACCGGCGGTCACGATTTTCTCAATGGCGGACGCGGAGCGTTCTCCGCCTTCCAGTTTGACCGATTGGGCTTTGCCGAGCTGCACAAGCTTTCCTGCGCTCTCCAGGGCTTGCTCGGGATTGATCTGGTAGCTCATAAACGGCATGTCGACCGTGAGGTGAGCTTGCTTCAATCCACGAGCAACGCACCGGCCGTGGTAGGCCATATCGTCCAAGGTGACCGACAAGGTATCGTCCATTCCTTGAATCACCATTCCGAGGCTGTCTCCCACCAGCACCATATCGACACCGGCCGCATCGACCAAGCGTGCCATGGTGGCATCGTAGGCTGTTACCATCGCGATCTTTTCGTTCTCTACCTTCATTTTTTGAAGGTCCAAGACGGTCTTTCGGCGCATAGATACCTCACGCAGCCCCTCTTCGGGACACGTTAACTAAACAGTGATTGTGTCGGTTCCTCCCGGCCAGTATGTTGGTTGCTGTGAAGCCACAGCGCCCACCGGTCCAGGGGTTCGAGCGACTCCACTCTATCTCAAGATGAAGAGAAGGCCCACTCGAACATTGACCACAGCCCCGGAACGGGACAGAATACCAGCATGTCCAAGATTGAAATCAGGAGCGAAGATCGAGTCTTGTCCGTAGAGGACATCGAATCTTTGGTTGAATTGGTTCGGTCCGGTCGGATTGGTCGGGCCGCTCAGGTCAAGCTTCCTGGAAGTGATGCCTTTGTGCGCGTTGACTCTTTGGATGCGGTGTCGGGTGTGTTGGAACGCGACCCTTGGTCCGCGTGGGATGCGGAGACCGATGAGTCGGTGCTCGAAGCATTTGTTCCCAAGGAGATCGTTCCGCCTGCGAAAGAGAGTGTTGTTCCATCACAGCCCAAAGAAGACGCTGTAGAAGAACTCCCTGCAAGCGCGGTTGCACCGATGGAGACAGCGGTGGTTGAGAAACCAATTCCGCTGAAGGCTGTCCCACCTGAAGTAGAGAGTCCGTCCATTACGCCTTCTTCTAAGACCCATCCCGGTCGGAGCCCTCGGCGACCGCCTGCGAAGGTGATTGCATTTCCGCAGCCTACGGACGCGCATGTGGATGGAATGCATGCCTTGGCAATGGACCTGACCCCTCGCAATGACCGTGTGAAGGTGGATGGCTATTCCAGGGTTCGCTGGTCCCGGGTGATTGTACTTGGGGTTCTCGGCGTAGCCATCACATCTCTGTGGGTTTGGTACGTCGATAGCAATGCTACGGCGCACTTTGCCAGTCGCTCTAAGGCCGTCGCAGCGGCCACACCCACCTTACCTCCACCCCTGACCGAGCTTGAAATCGCGGAGGAGGTCTCACCGTATGAGATGGTGGAAGACATCCTGCGCAATGAATTGATGGAAGGTATTCTCGATATTCCCGGTGAGACGGATTTCGAGGACGCCCTGTTGATAGAGTTGCGGCGAGTGCGTGTCGATGTCCGTTCTGTGCGCGTGAAAATCGATACTTGGGCTGGGCGGAAGAAAGATATTCCCGATGAAGTCAGCTTCCAGATCAAGGTGGTTGCCCGTGACGGTGAACTGGACCGCGATCTGGGTGGCCTGGGCTTGGTGCTCGGAAAATATATTCAGCACTATGGTTTACAGGTCACCAATCTCGACATCGTTTTGAGCGCCGATGATGGCTTGCGCAAGATACGAATGAATCCTGAGATAGCGCGTCGCTACTTCACCCACCGTGTGAGTCTTGAGCGGTTTTTATCCTCGGCCTTCGCTGCTCAGTAGGGCTACATTCCAGCTTTTGTGACTTGCTGAAGTGCTTCTATACTTCGGATGATGGCCTCCACAGATGGAGCCCCACGGTTGGCCAGTCTGATTTTTCGCTCCGGGTTCACCAAGTAGACCGAGCGAATCACCTTGATGCCATAGGGCATGGGAAGACTGGCACGGAATTGTCGACAAACAGACCCACCCCGATCAACCAGTAAAGGGAAATCGATGCTGCATTTTTGCGCGAACGCATCGTGGCTGCCCGCTTCGGCAGGATTGACACCGTAGACGGTGACACCGAGGGTCTTCAACTGTTCCGCATGGCGCTGAAATTCCTGAAGCTGGAGTGTGCATCCAGGTGTGTCATCTCCAGGGTAGAACACCAACAGTGCCCATTGTTCCCCTTTCATGCGGTGCCACTTTCCATGTTGGTCCTGCAGGTGCCACTCAGGAGCCAATTCACCTTCAAGAATCATGTCTGGATACACTGCATCCTTCACGGCTTGTTTGAGGGGTGTGGGTACTTTATTGATCAGGTCACGAAGGCCCATTTAGACTCCACAGCGGTCGAGCAATGGCGTGTTGGATGGAATCCATCGCCGCAATCGAGGGTCCACGACAATAGGGGCGTGCTGAAGTTCGCTCATCGTTCGTGAGCCGGTCAATAAAGCTGCAATACGAACTTCATCGATCACGCGCTGGGCCATATTGCGAACGGCATCCACCCCTCCGCGTGCATGCGCCTGTAGGAATGGGCGGGCGATACCCCCACATGTGGCGCCAAGTGCGATGGCTTTGGCAATCATGAGCCCATTGCTGACGCCACCAGTGGCACATACCCCGAGCCCCAAGCCCGAAAGTTGAGCGACACTGGCTGCGGTGGGGATGCCCCAATCCCAGAACGTGTCACCCAGTTCTTGTCGCCGGTCCTCCGCCCGCTGGGCTTCTACGGCGACCCAACTGGTTCCACCGGACCCGCTGGTGTCGATCCACTTGACCCCCAGCGCACGAACCCTCTCCCCAACAGAGCGAGAGACTCCACAACCAGTTTCTTTGACAATGACCGGTACATCGAGCTCATTGACCAGGCGCTCAATGGTGTCGAGTCCACCACGAAAGTCGTCATCGCCCTCGGGTTGTACGACCTCCATGGCTGGGTTCAAGTGAATGCAGAGTGCATCAGCACCGCTGGTCCTGAGCATCGTATGGAGTGCTTCTGTGGAAGCCTCACGTGCCTGCACAACGCCGATGTTGCCAAGAACCAGAGCGGAGGGCGCGACATCGCGTACCCGGTACCCTTCAATGATTCCATCGGTCAGCAGCGGGCGCTGCGAGCCAAATGCAAATCCAATGCCCAGTTCTTCGGCCACGGTCGCCAAATCGCGATTGATGGTTTCGGCTCTGTCTACACCACCGGTCATTGCGGCCATGACAACGGGGGCGGAGAGGGTTTTGCCCGCGAACTCAACGCGCAGGTCGATGTCGGCCACCGCCAACTCGGGCAGCGCGTTGTGGACGAATTCGATGGCGTCAAAGAGACTGGTCTTCGCGCGAAAGCCCACATCTCCATCGGTACACAGATCGATGTGGTCGGCTTTGCGGCTCGAGATGGTAGGAGGTTTGGTCATGCGCCCGCTCTAACCCAGCAGCGCTGCAGGGCCCGCTACTGACAGCGGGATCACGGTACGACCGCGTGCTGTAATGGCCGCAATGAAGGCATTGGAAGCCTCTTCATCGGGAAAGAGTGCGACTGCACAATCTCCGCCCCCGGCCCCCGATGGCTTCGCAGCGCCACCAAAATCTTTGGCCATCTTTCGGATCCCAGCAAGACTGGGGGTCATGTATGGCAGGCCGGTTTCTACACTCATGTGCATCAGTAAGTTTGCATTTTCCCGAAGCATTCCGAGTGGGTCGCTGGAGAAAGCATCAACGATGTTGGTCGACTCGTGGACAAAGGCATCCCGATTTCCTGCCGCCAGGTAGTGATCCACGCGGGGTTGGGTTTGTGCACTTTTTCCCGACCACACCACGACTGGACAGATGGGCTCCAGCGAAGTGGCGCTCCCATTCTGAAAGCGAATCATGCCTCCACGAATGCTGGCCAACACGTCCGCACCGGATCCTCCTCCTTGAACCCGGCGGTGGATGGCGAGCGCATCGGTAGCGGGAAGTCCTGCAGCCAAAGCGGCCGCCACACAGGCTGCAGCGGAACCGCCAAATCCTGGCTTTTCCGGGAGGTCTATTGGGTTCCAGGCACTAAAAGCATACCGACCGATGTGCCCCTCTAATGGGGGACGAACAAAGCGATCATCTCCATCTGGGGTTTGAATGTCGAGGTGATCGGAGACCGAGATGTCACACCGTACGCCGCGGTCGACCGCAAGTACGATGGCGGGTGCACCATCGAGAACGGCATACTCCCCAGCGAGCATCAGCTTTCCAGGTGCGACAATCGTGCTCATACGATTCGTGCCGGTCCGCCGACGTGGAGGGTGTGGACGGTGTCCACGTGTGCGCTCAGTGCCGCGTGAACTTTCGGGGCCGCTTCGGGTGTTGTGAGCACCTTCACGTTCGGGCCAGCATCCATGGTGGCCCACGCGGGTATACCGGTCGCGCGCAGTTCCTGAACGGCATGGAGCACAGCTACGGTGGCGGGCTTCATATAGACCACAGCAGGTTGTGCACTGAACATGGTTCCGACCATCTTCATGGTGGAGTGTTCCATTACGGTCCCGAGCCTCTCGAGATCCCGTGTGTGCACTGCCGTTTCCGCCTCGCGCACATCGGCCTCTGCACTTGTGACCCAGCCCGAGAACAAGGGCGATGTTTCTTGGGTGCGGTTCATTCCGGCGCGAGATGAGATGGCTTTCTTCTCAGCCGAGACCAGTGCAACCAGGACACGAAGGTCCCAGTGCTGTTCATTGGCAACGGGTGCGCCATGAGAGTCGGTCCCATCCGCTTGTTCCCCATGGTTCCAGGTTACGAAGCCTCCCCACAGGCTACGGCTTGCAGAGCCTGACCCTTGCCTCGCCAAAATACTGAGTGACTCGATAGTCGGTGACTGCCCAGCAGCATGGGTGGCTGCCAGTGCGAGTGCGGCAAAGGCCGAGGAACTACTCGCCAATCCAGCGGCCGTTGGAAACGTATTGTGGGAGTCGATGTGGACAGCGGGGCGGTCCGGGTCAATCAGTTCAAGAAATCGACTGATTCGAAGGGCATCACTTCCTGTGGCGACCTCTCCGTTCACGACAAAATGGTCCGACTCCACACCCCAATCGACCGTGGTTTGCGTCTGGAAGGGAGCGAGTGTGACCGATAGCGAGGGTACCGCCG